>Ga0302228_10000026_pt1 | contig 127646 bp, 103 predicted proteins | sample II_Palsa_N1_2_FD_193519 | JGI IMG/M metagenome (GOLD analysis project Ga0302228, IMG submission 193519) | Peat permafrost microbial communities from Stordalen Mire near Abisko, Sweden - II_Palsa_N1_2 | ecosystem: Environmental > Terrestrial > Soil > Palsa > Peat permafrost | place: Sweden... | reverse complement strand
ATCTATGCCGATCGAAAGGGGCACCCCACCATCGGTCTCTTGTACGGCCATACCGCCGCCGGCGCCTTCATCGCCACCGCCCTGGCGACGCGCACGCTGGTCGCACTACCCGGGGCCGAGCCGGCCGTGATGGATCTCCCATCGATGTCGCGTGTCACCAAGCTGCCGCTCGAAGTCTTGCAGGAAAAGGCCAAGTCCACGCCGGTGTTTGCACCTGGCCTCGACAATCTTGCACAGACCGGCGCCGTGGCTACCGTGCTGGATCCCGGGCAGTCGCTGGCCGATCAGTTGGAAGTGTTGCTCAAGTTGGAGGTGCTGCCGGAACCGTTAGCGAGCGCGCAGGCGGACACGCGCGATCTACTGGGCAAGGAGCGCAAGGGTCGCCCAAAGGCCGCCGACATCGCAGAGCGTGTCTATGAACTTGCCCGCGCGTCGGTTTGATCTTCCGCTGCGGCGCCACCAACTGGTACGCATTCGTCCTGCGGCTTGGGATGCGTTGTTGGCATCGCGAGTCGATCTCAGCAACGACCCGCTGCTGCGCGAATGGGTAAGAAACGGCTGGCCGCTGATCGTGCGGCGCCCGATGCCCGGCGAAGTCGGCGGGCTATCGTTGGGTCTGCCGCTTCCTCCATCGGCCGGCAAGCGGCGTATCGCCGTGCAACTGCAGCCGGATCATGTGGTGTCGGTGGGATCTTTGCCGTCGTTGCACAGCGTGATGCAAGCATCGCCGAATGCCTGGTTGCCTTGTTTACGAGAGTTGGACGAGCTCGCGAAGGCTTATGGCGTAAAGGCTGGTGTCTTTGGCAGTCTGGCCTGGCAATGGCTCACTGGCCTTCATTATCTGGGCCCAGGTTCCGATATCGATATCGCGTGGGCACTGCCGCCCCGCGACCGGATGGAGTCCTTTGTCGATGATCTGGCGGATATCGAATCACGCGCGCCGATGCGCCTTGACGGCGAACTGATACGTCACGATGGCAGCGGCGTGAATTGGCGTGAAGTACACGGCGGCGATGCCGATCTGGCGCTCAAGACGGCGACGGAAGTGGTGATGTGTTCGCGCGAGGCTTTCATCGGAGAGCCCGCATGAACGCCGTGACAGCGAACCTCCTGGCGATACCGGAACACCGCGAGACGCTGCGTCATGGCTTTTCGGAACGGATTGCAGCACTGGCCGCGCGCAGCCTTCAGCTGGAGATTGAAACCTGGCCCAAACCAGGCCTGGTTAGCCACATCGACACAGGCAGCCACGCCGATATGGATGCCGAAACCTTTCGGCGCAGCGCGTTGGCGATCCAGCCGTTTTTCGCCAGACTTGTCGAGGCCGGCATGCGCAATGCCAACATGCCGTTGCTCAGAAAAATCGGCCTTCGCGCCGAACACGCGATGATGACGGCGACCGACGGCGTGAATACCCATCGCGGAGCCATCTTCGGCATGGGGCTGCTATGCGCGGCTGCCGGCCTACGTGCCGCCGGCCATGCAGATGCGGACATGTCGCTGGGCGAGGTGGTGTCCCAGCGATGGAGCAGGGATATGGTCGCCGGACCACGCCTGCCTTCCAGTCATGGCGCGCTGGTCGGGCGCCGCTATGGCGTCGGGGGCGCAAGGCAGGAGGCCGCTTCGGGTTTCCCCAGTATCTACGAGATCGGGTTGCCCGCCTTGCGCGACGCAACGGCACTGATGTCTGGCAACGCAGAAGCAGGGCGGGTGCAGACTTGCTTTGCCTTGATAGCGGTGCTTGAGGACACGAATCTGCTGCATCGCGGTGGCATCGAGGGTCTGCGTTTTGCACAACGGGCTGCGCAGTCGTTTCTCGACCGAGGAGGCATCACTCAAGCAGATTGGCTTGATTCGGCTGCGGCCATTCACCGTGCCTTCGTTGACCGATGGCTCAGTCCAGGCGGCTCAGCCGACTTGCTGGCCATGAGTATTTTTGTCCGAGACCTGGATCATGCAGGGGAATGCGGATGACGATCAGCCTGTTGGCGCGGGTGCAGGTCGGTGTCGTCTGGTCATGGGTTCAACCGGAGGCAACATGAGCTTGGCGATATTGTGCTCGGGACAAGGTGGACAACATGCGGGCATGTTCGAGTTGACGGGCGACGCACCCGAAGCGGCTGGAATCTTCGCGCACGCTGAGGCATTACTTGGTTGGGATGCGCGCACGTGGGTGCTTACTGCCAGCGAAGATGCGCTGCATGAAAACCGATATGCACAACTTCTCTGCACGCTGCAGGCGCTCAGCGTGGCGGCTGTGCTTGCTCAAAGCCTGCCAACGAAACGTTGTGTCGCCGGTTACAGCGTGGGGGAGGTGGCTGCCTGGAGTGTGACGGGCCTGATCAAGCCCGAGGACGCCCTTGATCTCATCGTCGCCCGCGCGGACGCGATGGACGCCGCCTGTCGTGGCGAGCAAGGCATGCTGTTCGTGCGCGGTCTGAGCCGAACGGTCATTGAGCATATGACCGAGCGTGCCGAAGCCGCTATCGCCATCGTCAACCCGGGCGATGCCTACGTGATAAGTGGTATGCAGTCTGCGCTCACGGAGATTGCTGCCGAGGCGCGGCGGCGCGGCGCGGCGCGGGTGGCTCCCGTCGCTGTGAAGGTCGCCTCCCATACCCGTCTAATGGCAAATGCCACCCCTGTGTTTTTCGATCGCTTGTCGCAAATGCCTATCGAACGCGCGTTGCCCGCAGGCACGCGTTTGTTGAGCGGCATCGACGGCGAGACCGTACTCAATATTCCCGACGGTCTAGACAAACTAGCGCGGCAGATCTCCCATCCGGTCCAGTGGGCTACGTGTCTGCAAGCCTGCGTGGAGGCGGGCGTCACGGTCTTCCTGGAACTCGGGCCCGGTCGCGCGTTGGCGGACATGGCCGCTAGCGCCTTTCCCGGCATCGCGGCGCGAAGCGTGGATGAGTTCAAGTCGTTTCACGGCGTGCGTGCATGGCTCGATCGAGTGCTTTGACTTTTGTCAGAAGTGATTACGATCTCCAGGGCAGTTCAACATTGAATCCATGAAGTGACATCTGGAGATCAATCGCAAAACGGCGGCCGGGTTCGGAGGTTTTCCCACGTTTTCATGCTGCAAAAAAAGGGGCAGGTTAGGCTTTGCTATCTGGCATAGGTCGTCCAGGCCGTGCGCCACATCGGACAGCCACTACGTTCCTCAATTCGTCCCGAACGGAACTGCAGCCAACTACCGACGGAACCCATCCCGCCAGCCGGCGGCTTTTGTGTGTGTTAAAGCCTTACGTTATATCGCTTATCGATATATGATACAAAGCATAGCGGGAAGCAAGCATGATCATCACGTTCAAGGATAAGGAGACCGAGTCACTCTCCAAAGGCTACAAGGTACCGAAGTTCACCAACTACGAGAATCCGGCACGCCGGAAGCTGGCGTATCTGGCGGCAGCGGTGAAGCTGGAAGACCCTAGAGCGCCACCGGGCAACCGCCTGGAACAGCTCGAAGGTGACCGTAAAGGCCAGCACAGCATCCGCATCAACGGTCAGTATCGCATTTGCTTCGTATGGATTGACTGCCACGCATACGAGGTTGAAATTACCGACTACCACTAGCAACACCGCAGCATCAAGCAACACCCTACTTACCAAGTGTCACGCTACCCATACTCGAGGAAATACAACAATGGCCACCAAGCTACTTCCGCCGGTTCACCCGGGCGAGATCCTGCGCGAAGAGTTCATGGTTCCACTGAACCTGAGCAGCAACGCGCTAGCCGGCTTCTTGGGTGTAACACCTGCACGTGTGAACGAAATCGCCAAAGAAAAGCGCGGGATCACAGCTGACACCGCGCTACGTCTCGGTCGTTACTTCAACACCGATGCACAGACATGGATGAATCTGCAGAAGAACTACGAACTGGAATGCGCGCGGCGTGAGATTGGCGCAGAGCTGAAGCACATACATCCGCGCGCAGCCTGACCAAAAAGAAACCCGCTGAATGGCGGGTTCTTTGTTCGTATAACAGCAAAACAGGGGCAGGTTGGACTTTCTAATCTGGCGTAGGCCGTCCATATGTCGAGGGTGGTTCACGACCGGTAAAAGTGGCCGCTGACGTGCACTGTGAACCCCTGTTTTGTTCAACCGCGGTGCACGTCGTCGTTGAATCTGCCCCCGCATGGAACAGACTCTCTGTCACTAGACATGGCGGTGGCACCACACGAGGTCGCTTTGTAGCGACCACTCTGGCTGTCGAACCTAAGTTGGGTCGCGTAGCATGTAACAGCCGTGCATGAGGTCTCATCGATGTCGCGCATTCCGCCGTGGCTGGACCGGAGAACCCTAAAAATATCCGAGTCGCCTTCATGCACAATGCGACCGTTCAAAACAAGCCAGTGTTGAAATTGGTGGGCACCATAAAACAAGGCGAAATAGGGGGCGAGCGTAGGCCTCACATACTCGATTTTCTGCCCATCAAGGCCAATAGGCACCGCCTTCCATACCAGCCTGGTGCTTGGATTTTTCGGTATCGCGCCCTCTTGGGCGTAGACTGTTAAGTCCTGAAGTTGCGCCTCATGCTTCATCAGCGCTCTGGCGAAGGCCGTAGTTACATGAGTCCACCCATTAGTAGGGTCTTCAGTTCGATTCTCAAACAGCGTGTCCGTCGCCGACGCGCGCCCGACAGCAAGCCCTATTAGCAATAGCAGAATGCACGTGCGTTTCACTTTGGTGTTTCGCCGCCTTGAACAAATCATGCTTTCAGAGACGCGTACTCGCAGACACTAAATCCTGGGGAGTCCACATCCGATTTTCCGCGCGTGGTGCTGTAGGCGCTCCAATGAATTGCACCCAGCCTGCCAAGGCGAGAGCGACCTCATTGACCCTGCTTTAAGAACACCACCTCTTTCCCCGCTGATCGCGGAAGGGCGTCCGATGCACTGGGCTCGGATGGCTGCCCCTTACCGGAAATGTATCGGTAGAGGATGTACGTTTTTGAAGTTTCATGCCCTAGATTCGGGATTGCCACGATCAGCTCCGCAGGCCCCAGATAAAGCTGCGTTGGGCGGCCCCGCTCGGCAAAGTCGATACGCTCCCACTCGGATCTTGCGCTGTTGTAACGAACTACCATTCCTTGAACGTAGTTCGACGTGAATTCGCCGGATATGATTAGAGCGCGCTCGGGCGAGCCCGCACAATCAAAACTCATCGATGCTCCGCGCGATTCGTTGATGTCGCCTGGATAAATCGACTCAACCGCGTCAACATCCTTACGCAAGTAGTAAACGTTTGTATCCGCGATCGAATGATCTCGAAGTACCTCGACGAGCCGCGAACCGTCGCGCCCAAGCGCACACTTAATGACGCTTGCTTTGTTTTGCGCACTGACACCTTGTGAAAAAGCAAGAAAACACGTGATCAAGAGCAAGCGATTCATTCCACCATATCCCTTAGCACTTGCATGGATTCGGGGTTTGTGCGAAGCCTGTCTGCTGCCGCCTTGATCTTTTGGTAATAAATTCCATTGCGACGACCTCGGTAGTCCTTGTACGCCTCAGCCACAGGGTCTGAAGCATGCATCTGAGTTTCCCGCTTGATTAGATATTGCAGATACTCTGTTCCAGTCTGGATGTTGGTCGCCTCATCTACAAACCCCGGACTATCGTGAAATTGATCCGCCTCAGAATACATCTCGGTCTCAGACTCTCGCTCTGCACGCGACTTCTGAAGACTACGAATGCGGTACAGCTCTCTGACAGGGGCTCTAAGTAGCTGCATTAGTCCACGTGCAGTGCTGCCGTCTGCATTTGCACTGGCATCGAACCGCGACTCCATGTAGATCTGGCAAATGACGAGGTCTTCGTCGAGAGACGAACGATTGTTGTCTCGGACAAGCTGGCGGATCTGTCGCAATCTTGCGGAATCGTCCACTTGGACTGCCACTGGCTTCGTGTCAGCCTTGGGCGTAAGCCTGGTGGCATGGTGCTTGATAACTTTCTTGTCTGCAGTTGCCATCGCTATTTATCCCAGTCCGGATTGATGGGGGCGTGCCTCTCGAACACAGTGATGCTGACTTGCAGTGCTCCGTCCCCCACGATCTTTTGGGTATGGCCGGATGCATCGGTACGGCCCCCGACTTCCTGCTCGTCCGCTGTCGTGATTTTGTAGGGCATGCCTATAAGTGGCTCGCCTGTGCGTTCATCTCTCAACAGGAAATACTGGTCGTAGACATCTGGCGTTGGGACCCGTGCAGACGACGCTAAGGGCTTATCCACCGGGTTGTAGACCGCGTCCATCCGCTCGATATCGCTGGTGGTGATGCTCTCTGTCATGTTGCGAACTGCGAAAAACGCTGGTGGTGGTTTGCAGTCGCATATATTTATGTCGCCACTCAAAGCATGTTGCTTGCCGTTTTCTGCCGTGCCAGGAAGGCGTGGACCGGACGGACAAATGAAGCCGGATTTTTTGCAGGCGTGGCAGTACGTCTGCATATAGACGGTTGCCAGCTCTACGCGCCGGCCATCGGCGTCTTGATAGGTACTAGTCGACAATCCTTCGGTAATCACGGCATCTCCAGCCCGGTCGCCCTTCGCGAGAAAGTATCGAATCACCTCAGCCTCGCGTTAGCCCGTAACCGTGGAACGCCTGACAACCGTGAAGGTCGTGGATGACACTTGGCCTTCGCGCTCAGGGCTATCAGTGATGGTGTCGTCGTTATCCAGTTCACTACCTACGAACGCGAGCGGCTGATAGTCCGGGCAGTTTGGCAATCCAAGGCCGCTGACGATTTTGGCCATCGTGCCGTCCGTATAATGAATAATGTCCCCAATCGCTCCCGCCTTGCCCAAGGCAATACTGACTTCCCACATGCTCGACGGTTCCCGCAGCACGCCCCCACGTGCTGTGGTGGCGCCGCGCACAGCCAATCGGAAACTCGGTTCACTCTTCGGCGGTACATAGGTCGGGTCGAATAGTCCCTCAATGGGTTTGCCTTGATACTCGATAATGCCCCGCCCACGCTGAAGTGATTCGACAATGCGGTCGCCGTTGCTAAGGTGACTACCCACCAACGCGACCGGCTTATCACAGGAAACCATCGCAACACCCGCACCGTCGATGATGACCGCCTGACTTCCATCCTCGTAGGTCACAACGTCGCCAGCACGCGCGATGGTAAGTCCGGCTATGGAAATACTGCCCGTTGCCTTGGTGACACGCCCTCCGCGCTCTGTTAGTGATGCGATGGTGGCGAATAGGTGTGTCGCTTTGATTTTAGGATCGTGCTCTGCGTGCTCGGCCATGGGCTTCACTCCGTCATCGAATCATCGTGGGGAATCGCAGCCTATTGAAAAGAGTGCCAGCGACGCGTCAGCCGATGCCGATGCGTCGTGTAGGAATTTGTGGTTGAACAAACAGAGGGACAGAGACATGATCTGATGCAACACATTGCCTTCGTGGCTCCCTAACGGACCGAAAATGGGAAAACGGGGCCTCCTCAGCTTCACTTTCCGCGGCAGAAAAGGTGTCAGGGACGATTTCCTGAAAAGCGCGGGGACGGAACGGCGATTGGAAACAGGACTGGCTTCGCCGCCTTGCGCCCGATCGAGCAGCCACCATGCTCCTCAAGTCGTCCCTGACACGAAGGCTTCAGCTCAGCCACTACGAGTGGACGCGACGCCAAACGACCTCACCGTGAGCTCCCTCGGCCGCACCGCTCGACGGCTTGGCCACACGATAGGTCAACTCATCGTTGACGATGGTGTAGTTCGAGTCACCGCTCTTGCCGTCCCAGTTCGGGAACGATGCATGCAGGATCTGACTGTGCATGACCATAGCGTCGGCACTAACGTGGCCGAAGTGGGCGTTGCTATCCATCGAGGCGGCACGGTACTCGTCGGGGGTTCCCTTGGATTTGTCGTTCACCGCGAATGGCATTCGCTTCGCCCGCACGATCTGCATCATGTAGTCGCCCTGTGCATCGATAAGCCACATGCCCTCCGGGTGGGGACCGTATAGCTCTACGCGGTGACCATCCGGGTAGACGTTATCGCAGCGGACGAGGGTCCAGGCGCCGATCAGTTCCTTGGGCACCATCGCATGATCACCGGCAGTTTCACTGTGTATCCCCGCCACATCTCGGCCGGTGGCGGCGGCCAGGATCGGCGATGTGCTCATTGGAGCGAGGAGAGAGGCGAGCAGGAGGATTTTTGCGCGTGACATGGCGACACCTTTGGGTTTGTGGGGTGGGTGGCATCGTCTCCCGTGCGTTCCATTTTGATAATAGGCTTTGATCTTTATTGATCTTCAAAAGAAATTTGAAGATGATTCCGCCTGTGCCTTCTGCACCTGGGACCTGACCCGATGAACCGCCTCAGCGATATGCAGCTCCTCATCGATGCGGCCGACCTCAGCAGCCTGTCGGCTGCCGGGCGCCGGGCAGGGCTCTCGCCTGCCGCCGCCAGTGCCTGCTTGCAACGAGTCGAAGCCATGCTCGGCGCGCGGCTCTTCGAACGCACGAGTCGTCAATTGCGCCTGACCGATGAGGGGCGCATCTACATCGCGTCCTGTCGGGTCGCTATCGAGACCATGAGGGAGGCCGAGCGCGCGATTCGAAGCGGCACCGACGGCGTAAGCGGGACGCTGCGCGTATCGGCGCCATCCGATCTGGGGCGCAACCTGCTGGTCTACATCCTTGACAGTTTCATGGACCTCTACCCGGAGGTGCGCATAGTCCTGACGCTATCGGATTCGCTGTCACGTTTCGTGCCGGACGATATCGACGTGGCCATCCGCGTCGGTCCATTGGAGGACAGCGATCTTGTCGCGCGTCATCTTGCCGATAGTTGGCGCGTGGTGTGTGCTTCGCCAAGCTGTATCGCGACCCATGGGATACCAAAGCAACCCGAGGATCTCGCCGAATTGCCGACGCTGGTACTGACCACGAATGCCGGGCCACGAAATGAGTGGCGTCTTGGGGAAGCCGTCGTGCGGGTTCGGCGATATCACGAGTGCACCGACAGCGAAGTCATCCGCACTTGGGCTGTTCTCGGTCGCGGGTTCGCCTACCGGCAGCTTTGGGCGGTGGCGGCGGATGTACACGAAGGTCGGTTGATGCTCGTCAACGCACCAGCGTGGTCTACCCCCACGCCAATCCATGCGATGTACCACCCGAACGTCTTTCAGCCGCCGCGTGTACGCCGGTTCGTCGATTTTCTACACTCTGAGTTGGCTACGCGGCTTCTGCCAAATGCTGACGAAGCGGCGGCGTTTTCATCGACAAGATGATCGTGTACTTCCTGCAACACTTTTCTTCAGCCGTGGCCAATGATATCGGCCTCGCGGGCGCTGTTGTCTCCTCTGGCACATGAGGCCGTGCTCATTACCAGGTGGCGCCCCGACGACCTGTTTTCGTAAGGGGCTTTGACGCTCGTCGCGACACCCATATGTCCTAAATGCAGACCCGCAGCGTTTTGGCGCAAAAGGTCGGCGATTCTCCTGGCCGGATAGATTACGGCTCTGGCCAATTTGGTTGTCCTTTTGTTAACGACAAGATTCCCGGCATGGCGATCAAAGGGAATTCACATACCGTCCATTTATTTGCGTTGGCTGGGCTGCTATCAAGGCGAAGGGTTTGTGGTCGCGGGGATCTCAACCGCCTTCAGGCAAAGGGCGGCTTCCTGCATTCGTTTGCGATAGGCGAGGTGGCCCTGGATCGCTCGGGGCGGTTGAGTGGTTTTCCCTATGGAGTGACTCTCGGGAGGGATGGCCGTTGCGCCTCGCTTTGCGCTGGATGGCGAGGCGGAGTGTGAGTTCATCTCACTGTGGGGGCTATGGCGGCGAGTTCGCTTACTGAAGAAGCGCTCACGCACACGCAGGAAGCGACAAACGGACATCAGCTGAGCGTTCGAATGTATCGATGACAGCAGGGGATGTGTTTTTGATGTCAAGGCTTCGAAGGCGAGAGGGAGTTCACCGGTCCAAACCTGATCCGTAAGGAAATAAGATGTGCCGGCCACAGAGAATCTGTCGCGTTGCCATCGCATTGATATTCTGTCTTCGTGTGTTGCACGTTGACGCCGCGCAGTTCTCTTTGGAGGGCGCTGTGAGTTACATGGATAGTTACGGCGCTCTTGCAGGCTTTGGGCAGGTTGTATTCGCCCCACACTTCATTGGCGGCAGTCAATTCAGCGTGGCCCCCAACATCCTCGGCGGCTGGGTTGGTAGTCGCAACGTAGAGCGCTACGAGAGTGCCCACCCCAATACTCGAGACAGCATATGGTTGCTCGGTGCCGGTGTGCGTATCCAGTACGGTCAACCCTACGCCTGGTATCGACCGATCTTTTTCAGTTTTGACCCGCTTCTCCATGACGGTCGAACGCAGGCCTTGAGTACAGATTATGAGTTTGCCTTCACACTCGGTTGGCAAGCGCGTCACTGGCTGATCGGAATTCGCCATATCTCCGATGGCAACTTCCGCTCCAGGTCCAACCGTGGGGAGAACATGGTGCTAGTGGGTGTGACGCTCTGACTGATGCTGCGTCAGCCAGGCTGGTCAGCGTCCCCTGCCGCAGCCGTCAAAGTGGGTCAGCGCCACTTTCTGCGAGGCGGCGCGATTGATCGGGCGATTGCGGTGTTCCTCAAATTGTTCCGGGCACCATTCTTCTCAATTTTGGCCCAACATCGGATCTACCCGGCGTAGCTCAGAGCTACAAAGGCAAGGGCGACAGCCAAAACATCTTCAAGCAGCGCGGCAGGCAGGTCGTGTCCGCCGAAAAGCTTCCGCACATAAGCCCTGCCTTTCGCACCCGCGAGCGTTCCGATCACGCTACCGACGATGCCGGCCAGGATGCCCATCAAGAGACCTTCGTGTGCGATCCCGATGGCCGTACCCGTAAAAGCGCCCATGACGACTCGGGCGCCGAACTGGGGTGGAACGAGGCGGCTTGGGGTTTTGGGTAACTTGTCGTTGATCATCTCCGCGATGGCCAGCGCGCTGCAGATGTAAGACGTTATGCGACTGCCCATAAATGAGAGCCACGTCCCCTGCAAAGGAAGATGCTGAGTGCTGGCGGCCCAGCTTATAGCCGCAAGACCAACCATTACGCGCAAGCCGCACGCAAGACCCAATACAAAAGCAGAGATCAGGACAGACATATCATTCTCCAGGAAGCGGCGATTCGGTGAATCGCCAGGTGATGGAAAGAAGCCCTGTTTACAGATGCTAACTGTTAGTGGGTAGGCGTTCGGAACCTATGACTACACCGTTACTTATATCTGCGCCCTGCCGCCATCGACAAACAGTTCGATACCGGTAACGAAACTCGAGTCATCCGAGGCCAAAAATAGTGCCGCAGTTGCGACTTCGTGAGCCTGTCCGATGCGTCCCATGGGAATGGAGGCCACCATCTTTGAAATGGTTTCCTCCGGCACACCATCAATGATCGGCGTTTCGACCGGGCCCGGGCTGATCACGTTTGAGCGGATGCGGCGATCCTTCAACTCGACAGTCCAGGTGCGCACAAAATTGCGCACGGCGGCCTTGCTCGCGCCGTAAACGCCGAAGGCCGGCGTGCCTTTGACGCCCGCGACCGAGCCCGTGAGAATGATCGAGCCACCATCGTTGAGCAGCGGCAATGCCTTTTGAACGGTGAATAGCGTGCCCTTTACGTTGATGTCGAAGATCTTGTCGAAGTGCTCTTCGGTCAGCTTTTCCAGCAAACCGAAGTCGCCGACGCCCGCGTTGGCGAACAGAACGTCAATGCGTCCCTTGGCCCCGACAATTTCATAGAGACGATCTAGATCTGCCAGGTTGGCAATGTCTCCACGCACGCCGGTAACGTTGCTGCCGATCTCCTTCACGGCCTCGTCAAGTTCCTTCTCGCGACGGCCTGTAATGAATACGTAGGCGCCCTCGCTAACGAATAGCTTTGCCGTCGCGAGCCCTATCCCTGTGGTACCGCCTGTGATCACTGCAATTTTGCCTTGTAGCTTGTTCATGGTTGCTGCTCCACTTGACCTTACGGCGCCGGGCTCACTACTCATCCGTTGTGTGGCTTGCCCGTTCCTGGCCGATGCCATCGCCGGAGTTGGTCCGGCGCCAGTTGCCCGAAGGCGCTCTGCGAGCGAACAGGGTGGCCCGCGGTCCGCTGCGCTTCAATGCGTTGGCGTGCGTCAGCAAGACTGACGCACGCGTGTTGGTTCAAGAACCTGTCACGCCATCGTCTTTCGAATCGCGCGATGTAGGCGCGCTCTATAGATTCGCCGCACGTCGTCGTGCGCCTGCGGACATGGTCTGCGCAGGCCTTGCATAGCTTTAGTGGTCAGGCGGGGAACCGGTCGCCGAACATTGGCAGGCCGCTTACCGATTGCGCCTTGGTTGCTTCGTCCTGAAGAACGTCCCAATGCTCTGCAAGTTTGCCGTCTTCAAAGCGGACGATGTCGGCTGCAATCCACGCGGCCGGCACACCCATTCCCGAGAAACGCCCATGCGCAATCACATAGTCTCCCTCGGCCACGATCAACTGGTTCTCGTAGCGCAACGTCTCGGGAAGGGGGCGGATCAGGTTGAACAGACCGTCGCGTCCCGGTGCAATGTGCGCGCTGTGTTGAATGTAGCGATCGGACCAGAAGCGCTCGGCCGCAGCGTAGTCACGCTTGTTGAACAAGGTGTCGAACGCTTCGAGCACAAGCGCCTTGTTCTGTTCAGGGGTTGTCTTCGTCATGTCGCGTTCCTCTTTGACGGTTCACGTGCTGACGCGGTCAGGTGTCAGATAGCCGTTGCGGCCTTGCTGCCTGGACGGCTGGGCCAAAGCGGCTTACCATTGAACACAATGGTGACCGACATTGTCATTGAGATGAATTCTGGCGACTCGCCCGGATCATGTCAATGGTGATCGACATTGTATTTTTCGATAGGTTTTATTGGGTCGTTGACGGCGAAAGAGAGGGGAAATGGGTGTTTCCAGGCAGCAGGCGGTTGAAAATCGGCACGCGATCATGGCGGCCGCCCAGAAGCTGTTTCGCGAGCGCGGCGTCGCGGCGGTCGGGCTCGCCGAACTGATGAAGGTGGCTGGCTTTACACCGGGCGGCTTCTACAACCATTTCAAATCAAAGGACGCACTGGTCGCCGCAGTGATGGACCAGGCCATGAAAGATGGTGGGGATGGTTTTGTCGCGATAACTGAGAATGCCCGGTCGGCTGACGCAGACCCGGTCAAGCAACAGATTCAGTGGTATCTGTCTCCTGAGCACCGCGCGAATGTCGATGCGGGTTGCCCCTTTTCGAGTTTTGTAGGTGACGCCCGCAGGCTGGGCGTGGCGGCACGCAGCTCATACGCAGAAGGTCTCGCGGTGAATCTCGAACGATTCGCCAAGGTTATCGAAGAGAAGGAGGGTCTTGGCGAAGACAGTCGCAGAAAGGCGATCACGATGTTCAGCGAGATGGTGGGCACGCTGCTGCTTTCGCGAGCTGTTGTCGACATCGACCCGGCGCTTGCGGATGAAATTCTTGACGAGGGACGCCAGCATCTCCTCGCCGCCGTGGATGCGTAACCTGAAATCAGAAAAGGTGTCAGGGACAATTTCTGGAATGCGCTGGGGGCGGATCGGTCCCTGTGGTGAGTCGATGCCAGGACAGAGCGTCTCGCTGCGGCGCGACTGATCGGACCGTAAGCTTCAGCAATCAAACGGGTCGCCATTTCACCGTTCCGGCGCGCAAGAATGCATCGTCAAGCAACCCGCTGGCGAGCGCATCGGCGACCACGGCTACGAAATGACGCGGATGCCCTAACCCATAGCTAGCCCATGCCTTAAAGGTATGTACCCCAGCTTACAAAGTCTTTTTCACGCGATCTTCCGAAGCCTAAAGTCGCCGCCATGGAAGCAGGGCGGTCGACAGACGGCCGCTGCTCTTAACGCAGAAAACTATTAGGAGATCACATGTCCAAGTTAACCGAAAAAGTGGCGCTCGTTACCGGTGGTTCGCGGGGTATTGGAGCGGCAATCGCGAAACGTCTGGCCGCGGATGGAGCGAGCGTGGCGATTACTTACGCCAAGGACGCCAGCGCGGCATCCGCCGTGGTGACAGCGATTGAACGCGATGGTGGAAAGGCTATCGCGATCCTGGCGAATGCTGCCGACGTCAAAGCTGTCAAGGCTGCGGTTGAAAAAACCGTTGCGACTTTTGGCCGACTCGATGTGCTTGTGAACAATGCCGGCACGGCTATTCCGAAACCCTTCGAGGAGACGACGCTGGAGGAGATGGATCTCGTGATCGACATCAACGTTCGTGGAGTATTCGCCACGACCCAGGCTGCGCTGAAGCACATGAGCGATGGTGGTCGCATCATCATGATTGGTTCGGCGGTGGGCGAGCGTGCTGTTGCGCCCGGGCTGGTGCCTTACGCAGCCACGAAGGGGGCCGTCAAGATGTTCACGCAGGCGTTGTCCAGAGAGGTAGGGAGCCGTGGCATTACGGTCAACAACGTCCAACCGGGTCCGATCGATACGGATTTGAATCCCGCTACTGGCGATTGGGCGGTGCCGCAGAAGGCCGCCACTGCACTTGACCGCTACGGCCGCGCTGAGGAGATCGCCGCGATGGTCGCGTTCGTCGCCGGTCCGGAGTCCTCGTACATTACCGGGGCGAATCTGACCGTGGATGGTGGAATGAATGCCTGAGTCAACGCACACACTCGGCCTCTATATCTGAACATAGAGGCCGAGTGCGAAAGCGAAGGAGAGTCGACAGACCAACCGAGTCGGCTCTCCATTAACGCCCAGCGTAGCCACCCATGGGATCGGCATGAGGCGATGCATTGCCGTCGTGGCTCTCCAACGGGTTGAATCATGACTTCGCCAACTCTGGCTCTAGCCGTATAGAGGTCTATCTGGTCAGCCGAAAGAATTAGATCGTCAAGGAGGCGAAAAGCGAAGGTGTGCCGCTGTGATCAATGGCACACCTTCGTCACAGCTTGGAGCCGCCATCCACTTGCAGGGTGTCGCCGGTAATCCAGCGCGCTTCGTCCGAGGCAAGAAAGGTGAAAGCTCCCGCAATGTCGTCTGGCTGCGCCACGCGCTTGAGTGCTTGCATGCCCAGCGTTATGTTGCGGCCTTCCTCGGTCTTGGTGAAATTGGACATGTCCGTTTCCACCACGCCCGGCGCGATGGCGTTGACGCGGATGCCGCGTGATCCGAGCGATGCAGCGAAATGCTTGACCAGAGTCTCCACAGCGCCTTTGGTCGCCGCATAGGCGGATATATTGCCCATGGCGGCGCGCGCGGCAAGCGATGAAGTGAAGATGATGTTGCTTCCCGTGCACATGGTTGGCAGTAGCTGCTGAATCAGGAAATATGGCGCGCGCACATTGACAGCAAAGAGCCGGTCGAAGTCTTCGACGGTGGTCTCTTCGAGCGGCGCTGCCTTCGAGACGCCTGCGTTGGCGACAAGAATATCCAGCCGGTCGCCGATGATGCCGCGAACGCGTTTGGCCAATTCATGTGGGCCATTCGGCGCGCTCAAATCGGCTCCCACTTTTTCTGCGCGGCCGCCGGTGTTGCGGATCTCCTCCACCACGGCATCGGCTTCGTTCTGCGCGCTGCTGTAGTGCACCAGGACCTGCGCGCCGGCTTTGGCGAGCGCGAGCGCAGCGGCCCGGCCGATGCCGCGCGATGCGCCCGTTACCAGTGCGGTTTTGCCAGTGAGGTTGCTCATGAGGCTGCTCCATTCGTAGGGGAGTTGAGTAGAGGGGAAATCAGTGAGCGAACTCTTCGATCGTATCGACGCGATCTGGATAAAACGCGACATGGTCCTTGATCAGTGCGACGGCCTCGTAGGGCTGTTCGTACGTCCACACCGCATTCGCGGCGCGCTCACCGCCGATCGGAATGCTGTAGTAGTTGCATTCGCCTTTGTACGGACAGTAGGTGCTGTGATCAGTGCGCTGCAGCAACGTCATATCCACATCTTGTCGAGGGATGTACTGGACGGCTGGATAGCTTGCTTCTTTCAACGTGAGTGCGTTTCGCGTGTCGGCGACGACTAGGTCAGCGATTTTCACGATGACGCGCTGTGCATTGCGCTCGATCGTGATGGGATGATCCGGCCCGGGTACTTTGATCGTCCTGGCCATGGGGGTTGTGGGTAGGGTCACAGTCGTATCTCCATGAAGGGTTATGAAGGGGGAGTGCTGTCGCGCCTTGAAAAAAGCGCCGGACGACGGATGAAGGCGGAGTGGGCTGCCGTCAGACGCTCCAGCGCAACAGGAGCAAAGGAATCAACGCGAGTGAACGTCCCGGCGAGAATTATTCAGCGTCGAGGAAGAGCTTGGTGTGCTGGACAAATAGCTCGGGGTACTGGTGGTGAGCACCATGGTTGGCGTCGGGGTAGAGCATGAGTTGCGCGTTGGGAAGGTGCTGCTGCAGCAGGTAGGAGTTGATGGTGGGGATGATGATGTCGTTGTTGCCGTTAACGACGAGGGTCGGCTGGTGAAGGTCCTTCAGATGGGTGTAGGTCTCGTCCTTCTGCGCACCGTAGGCAGCGATGGCGGCAGCCTGGGCCTGGACCGTCTCCATCGAGACACCTTTGTCACGGTCCCTGCGGGCCATCATGCGTGCCAGGTAGGCGCGGCCGGCGGCTTGGCTGGTCTCGGAGGGAGAGAACAGGATCGGCAGCCACATCTCTTCCTGGTGCTCGTACTCCTTGAAGAACAGGGCTCGGGTTTCTGGCGGCGCTTCGCCGACACCCTCGCCGCCGCGCGGCGCGGTGCCGACCAGGACGAGCCGGCGCACAAGCTTGGGCCGGTCGAAGGTCAGCTGCTGGGCGACCAGGCCGCCCATCGAGTGGGCCAGCAGGTCGATCGTGCGAAGGCCGAGGGCATCAATGAAAGCCTCGGCATCGCGCGCAGTCTGCTGGATCGTGTCCGGGGTCGTACCGCTGGAGGACGCGACCCCGGCGTTGTTGAAGAGGATGACCTCGCGGTCGGCTGCAAAAGCGTCGGTCAGCGCCGAGTCGTGATCATCGAGGTTGCCCATGAAGTGCTGGAAGAAGACCAGCGGAACACCGTGCCTGGCACCGAAGCGGCGATAGGCGAAGCGGATGCCGCTGGCCTCGACGTACTGCGTTGGTGCTGTGTTGTGCGTGTGGATGGTCATTTCAGAACTCTTCGGAAAGGGTTGAAGTCGGAATCAGGAGCGGTCAGGGAGACCTTTTGGGCATTGCTGTCGATCCGGGCGCGCTTCGTTACCCAGCGAAATTTAGGCGCATATGGCGCGCTTGAAAAAGACTTTGTAAGCTGGTGCGCATGCCTGATAGGCATGGCATGGAAGAGAGTCCGTGGAATTGCGCCATCTCAGGTACTTCGTCGCGGTCGCCGAAACAGGCAGCCTGACGGTGGCCGCGGAACGACGGCTCCACACTTCGCAGCCATCGCTGAGTCGACAGATCAAGGACCTGGAAGATCAGGTCGGCGCAGATCTGCTGATCCGTGGCGCGCGCGGCGTGACCCTTACCGAAGCGGGCAAAGTATTCCTCGATCATGCGCGCCTGGCGTTGAGCCAGGTGGACGCCGCCATCGAGGCTGCGCGCAAGGCCGCGCAACCGAGCAAGCAGCGTTTCGCACTGGGCTTTCTTACCGGGCAGGAAATGACCTGGTTGCCGGAAGCCCTGCACATTCTTCACGCCGAGCTGCCAAACATCGACGTCACCGTTTCAAGCGACTATTCGCCAGATCTCGCCGAAGCGGTTTCGCGCGGCAAGCTGGATCTCGCGTTCCTGCGCGTTGAACCTGATTACGATCTTGTCTATCGCCCAGTGACGCACGAACCGCTGGTGGTACTGATGTCGAGCGATCATCGCCTGACGTCGCGCGACGCGATTCATCCCAGGGATCTCGTGGGCGAACCCTTTGTCGGCATGGGGAACAAGGCCACGGTGCTGCGTGCGGTGATCGATGACTACCTTGAATCTTCCGGCGTTGACATCACGCCGGAGCAGGTGGTCGATAACCCTGCGATGGTGATGTCGCTGGTAGCCTCGACTCGTGGCGTGACGCTGATCCCGGCATATGTGCAGAAGCTGATGCCCTGGTCGGTGGTAAGTCGTCCTTTGGAGGGGGAGGCTCCCACGATCGATCTGGCGGTTGGCTACAGCAAGTCGAACAACTCGCCCATCCTGAAGATGTTCCTGTCGCACCTGGATGAGTTGATCGCGCGCGTATCAAAACCCAAGTCGTAAGTTGACTATCCGCCCACCCAAGATGCGGTGGAGTTAAAGGGGTCAACGACATTATTCGCTTCGCTGGAGCACCACGGTGGCCACGTCGCACCGGATGATGAATGTGCTCCCTTTGGCTGGAGTTCCGCCCGGACGCTAGCGCTTCAGCGGCGGGTAGCCTTCCACGTAGATCCACTCCGTCGCTACTGCCGGTGCATGGCAGCCCTTGCAGTTCGCCTTGTAGTCGAACGTCGGGCGTATGACCCCATCCTTCATGGGGAGATTGCGCGAGGCCACCGATGTGTTGTCAGCGTCAAACCACGACCAACCCCAGCCATCACCCCACACCTCATTCGTGCCATGGTGGCCGCTGCGGTCCCTCACCATCACGAACCAGCCCCTCAGACTGTCGACATGGCTGACCGTGCCGGTCGTCATCGGCTCGGTAGCGGCGCGATAGACCTCTTTCACAAGTACCGCGCCATCCGGGAAATGCCCATCCTTGCGATAGGCATCGATGGTGCCGGGTGATGCGTAGAGGACGTGCATCTCTACCGAGCCCGGGCCCTGGTCCCTGGCAACTGCCCAGGTTCCAAGGAACTGGTATGTCGTTCGATAGTTCTCGGGCACGTGCAGTTTTCCGAAGCGGTCGACCGCCGTATCGACTTTCGGCGGAGCAGCGGCAGAATCTGAGCCTGAGCCCGTCGGCCCAGAGGCGGCGAATGCAAGAGTAGTTATTGCTAGAACGGCCGCCGATCCGGCCATGCTGAAAACCGCAGCGTTGAACAGCTTCATGATTAGCTTCTCCGTTCGACCTACGCTCGCCGTGTCCTGCCGAGCCTGGGACCAGATTCACTATTTCGCCGCGTCCGGCGGCTTCTCTGAGCCTTAAAGAATGAACCTGATCGCGGCTCTCGCCAAGGGCTACCTCGCCTGAGCGGGCAGGGTGGCTAGACGCCGAGAAAAATTCCTTGACCGCGGCGGTCGCATTTCCGGTGAAGTGGCTGGCTTCAGGCTTTGCGCAGAAGGGTGCCTGGGGTCGGCTTCATTTTTCGCCACGCCCGGCGCCCTCCCGGAGCGTTTGAAAATGAATCTTACCCCGGCTCCCAATGAACGCGTGGCTGTGGGCGTTGAACAGGCCATGACACCTCGATCATTGCTGCTTAGCCCCGCGACGCCCGACAGCCATCCAACGGTCCCAAGGTGGATCGCCGGCGAACTCCTGTTGCATGAACTCCGTGAACGTATGGGCCTTCGCGGACACGAATCGGCGAGTCGGGTAGATGATCATGGCGTCGGTATACGGTGGTCGCCATTTCGGCAGTAGTGGCACCAGGTCGCCGCGCGCAAGATCGTCGCCGACGATGAAGGTGGGCAGCAGAATGATCCCTTGTCCCGCAAGCGCGGCACTGCGCAGCAGATCACCGCTGTCAGCACGGAAGTCACCGCTGACGCGAACGGTAACGACGCCGTCCGCGCCCTCGAGCGGCCAGCGACCCTCGAACCCTCCGCTCGGTAGCGTGAGGCAGTTGTGTTCCGTCAGGTCCTGCGGCGTGCGTGGCGTGCCGTGGCGTTTGAGATAGCCCGGAGCCGCGCAAACCACCAGCCGCACCACGGTTAGCGGACGTGCCACATAGGTGGGAGGAATCTCCAGCGACAGGCGCAGGGCAAGATCGAAGCCTTCTTCAATCAGGTCGACACGCCGGTCAGTGGCATGGACTTCGAGTTCGACCTCGGGGTACTTCATGCGATATCGGGGAAAGAGTTCGGCCAGGTGACGAACAGCAAACGTGAGCGGCACGCTGATGCGCAGCCGCCCTCGTGGTGTCGTCGTTGCCGAACCGACCTCGGCTTCCGCTTCTTGCAGATCGGTCAGCAATTGCGTCGCGCGTTCGATGAAGCGGTGGCCGGCATCGGTCAGATGAAGCCGGCGCGTCGTTCGCTGCAACAGGCGTGCGCCGAGATGCTCTTCGAGCTCGGCGATCAGCCGTGACACCGAGGTTGTCGACATGCCGAGCTTCTCGGCGCCGCGCACGAAGCTACCGGCCTCGACCACTTTCGAGAATGCCTGCATCGAGAGGAATCGGTCCATCAGATTATCCCGTTTGTAGGGATAAATATTACCGCAAAAGGCTATTTATCCGTCAATTCGGGATTCTTAATATGGCTACATCGTTCCAACCACTCACTGGAGATTGCCATGAACACTTCAACTATTGCTTCCACGAAAGCCAACGCAAACGCCACGTCTTCCAGCATCAAACTTCGCGATACAGCCGAACTTGGTGGTCGCATCCTTCTGTCAGCGTTGTTCGTTCTGTCTGGCCTGAGCAAGATCGGCGGTTACGCCGCCACCATCGGCTACATGTCCGCACTCGGCGTTCCTGGTGGGTTGCTTCCGGTGGTGATTGCCACCGAACTTCTCGGCGGCCTGGCCATCGCTATCGGCTGGAAGACGCGTACGACGGCGTTCTTGCTCGCTGGTTATTCACTGCTGACGGCGCTCGTGTTTCATCACAACTTTGCCGACCAGATCCAGATGATCATGTTCATGAAGAACGTGTCGATCGCCGGCGCCTTCCTGCTGCTGACCGTCAATGGTGCAGGCCCGATCAGCATCGACAACAAGTCGCGCTGATCCCTCGCACCCATCCTATCAATCGTCCATCAGGAGACACCTCATGAGCTACGCCATCATCGGATCGGGCGCCATCGGCGGCGCCCTCGCCAAGCAGTTTTCCCGCAGCAAGATCAAGGCTGTCATTACCAATCGTCGCGGACCGGCCTCGCTGGAGGATGCACTGAAAGCCTTCGCCCCTACCGTAAGCGCCACCGAAACCACCGACGCACTGGATGCGGAAGTGATCATCCTCGCCGTCCCGTTCGGGGCGGTGGGGGAGGTCGCCAAGTTGCATAGCGACTGGACCAGCAAGATCGTGGTGGATGCCACCAACGCGATCGAGTTTCCCTCCTTCAAGCCGCTGGATCTTGGCGGCCAGCCTTCCACTCACGTGGTGGCGGCGCAGTTCAAGGGCGCCAAGGTCGTCAAAGCGTTCAACACACTGCCGGCGGCGGTGCTCGCGGATGAGCCGCGCCGCAGCGAGGGCCACCGCACGATCTTCGTTTCGGGCGACCACGCCGATGCCAATGAGAAGGTTGCATCGCTCGCTACCTTGCTTGGCTTCAGTCCCATCAACCTGGGCCGTCTTGAAGAAGGTGGTCTGCTACAACAGTTCGGCGGCCCGCTGACGATGCACAACCTGATCCACTCGAACCGCCAATAGCGGGATTGGATCGTAAACAGTTCAACGAGAAGGAACGAAGGACGGGAAGTACTTGCGGGTAAAGGGGCGGACGTAGTCAAGTCGATCGCCCGGGTTAGCTTTCGTCCGTTTGTCTACATTGCGATGGAGAAAAGGTGTCAGGGACAAATCCTGGCAGGTGCTGGGGACAGGTCGTTCCGGTCGCGGGTCGAAGCCAGAACGGACCGCGTCGCCACGGTGCGATCGATCAAACGACCGCCGTGTTCCTCAAATTACCCCTGACACCATTCTTCCTGCTCATAGAAAGGCACCGCAACTAGAATTTGTGGGTCATGCCGATCTTCAAGCCTTGCTGATTTCCTTTATCCGGCGTGCCTTGCGCATTGGAGGCAAAAGCGGTGGGCCCCAAATCGGGAGAGCCGACCATGAGGCGGGCAAAACCACCCAGGCCGGTGGTCTTGGTGTATCCCGCCAGCGCGTACAATTCCGTGCGCTTCGAGAGCGCATAGTAGCTACCTAGGTTGAGCTGAAAGGCATTCCCAGTCAGGTCATTGTTGAGCTGGCTGTAAGCACCGCCGGCGTAAAATCTGAGCGCGGTCGTCTGCTGATAATCAACCCCGACCTCATACGTGCGCACGAGCTGGTTCGGCCGAGCGGGGCAGGTGGAAAAACAAAGCGTGTTTGCTGCAGTACCGTGAGTATTGGTATAGGCGAGGTGTACCGTCGCGGGGCCGAAAGCATATTGCCCATCCACGACGGCGACTGCGCTCAGGCGGTTGCCATAAATGTCATTGATACTCAGATAGGTCGCGCCAAGACTGAGAGGTCCTTTACTGTAGTTGCCGCCAGCGTTGAGCGTTCGCTTGGCCGAACTATTCCCAGAAATGTCACCGAAACCGTATTGACCGGCGAGGGTGAATCCATTCAGATTCGGGGTCTGGTATTTGACGGAGTTATCCACTCGATCTGCCAGGTGATCCACCCAATGGGAAAGCCCCGTGAAGTTGTTGACGCGAGATGCGACATTGGCATGGTAAGGGGCAAGATCGAGATCAAGCGTGTATTGACGACCCATGGTTAGCGTACCAAATGGGTTCTGCAAACCAACAAAGAGCTGCCGACCAAAAAGCAGGCCGCCCTGCGTGCTGGCGCCGGTGGTCATGGTGAATCCAGTCTCGGCATCGAACAGGGCTTTCAAGCCTTTCCCCATATCTTCAGTTCCTTTTATACCCAATCGATTGCCGTAGAGCGTGCCTGAATCGAGGCGCACCACGTCGCCATTCTTAGCCCCCGAATGATTGACGTAGTCCATGCCTATATCCACAGCTCCATATGCCTGGACATTCGATTGCGCCTGTGCCGTGCCGGAAAGCAGAGCAATGGCTGCTGCTGTCGCCAAGATATTCTTCATTTTTTCCCCTTCTAATTGAGTCATGCCACCCAAGTTGATTCCCGGCCTTTGCCTTGGATCCATGCGGGGACATGTCTTCAAAAATTCGAATGTTTCTTCGGATGGAATTTCGCTGTCCGCAGCCCATGTAGCGAACTGACGTCGACTTTTTTTCAGCCCACGGGAATGCCTTGGCCCCGGGGAGTTGGGTTTCGCTATGCCTTTATGCGTTCCACGTTTCCGACCAGGAAGACATACGAAAGCGCTCCCAACAGCGCCATGCACGCGACATACGTGATAGCTGGCGCAAAATTGCTACCGCTTGCCAGGTAGCCGATGGCGAGGGGTGTCGAGACAGCGGCCAGATTGCCGGCAAAATTGAATACTCCACCCGTGAGGCCAAGCCTGTTTTCAGGGGCCAGCGACGTCACCAGTGACCAAGTGATGGATGCGAAGCCGTTACCAAAAAACGCGACGACCATGAAGAAGATGATCCAGTGGGTCGAGTCGGTAAAGTTGGCGCCGATGATGCTGGTTGATATCAACAGACCGGAGATGATCGGGAGTCGACGTGCAAAGCCGATGCTGGCTCCTTTGCGGATTAGCCAGTCGGAGAACAGGCCTGCACTGATGACGCCGCAAAAGGCAGCGAGAAACGGCAGCGAGGTCAGGAATCCCGACTTGATGAAATCCATGCCGCGATACTTCACAAGGTAAGTCGGAAACCAGGTGAGGAAGAACCACAGCGTGGAAGCGACCGCGTATTGGCCCAGATAAATCCCCCACAACTTGCGCCTGCTCAATACGACGCGAAGTCCTTCCCAGCTGAACCCGGACTTGTGAAGTGGGTTGGTCCGATCGAGGTCAACCAGGCCGCCGCCCGCACTGATCAGGTCGATTTCCGCTTTATTGGCGCCTTTGAACTGCCGTGGCTCTCGATACACCGCATACCAGACCGCGGCCCACACGATGCCAGCGAGGCCTGTGCCGATGAAGACCGACTGCCAGCCATATCGATGCTGTAACCAGGCCAGCACAGGCGTGAGGAATGCCAGGCCGACGAATTGGCCAGACGTATAGATTCCGATGGCCGAGGCGCGTTCGCGCTCGGGGAACCAGGCAGTGACAACGCGGCTGTTGATCGGATAGGCCGGGGCTTCCAGCGCGCCTACGACGAGTCGAAATGCGAATAATCCGATGAAACTGCCAATGAAGCCCATGCACATCGTTGCCATTGACCACAAGGCGAGTGCCAGCGCATACAAGAAGCGGGGTCGTACGCGATCTACCAGCCATCCGCCTGGGATCTGCATGGCGGCGTAGGTCCAGCCAAACGCAGAGAAAATCCAGCCCGCCTGAACCGGACCGATGTCGAGCTGGTGCATCAGTTCAGGGGCGACAATCGACAGGTTGCTTCGGTCAAGATAGTTAATAACCACGGTGACAAACAACAACATCGCAATTAGCCAGCGCTTGCGGCTCGCGGGCTGTTGGGAGATTTTCGGTGCTTTTTCATCATCAGGTTTAGATACACGTTGCGGGATATCCATATCCGTATTTCTCATATATGTCTCCTTTTTTTCTTGATCCAATTAACTGTTTTAATATTCAGATGCCGCTAATAACGCGGCGTCCTCCGCGCTGCGCCGTACAAACAACCAAAGCTTGCTTGACAAGTCAAACATGGCTTCACCGTCGCGCCGGGTCACAAGAATGGCTTGGCGATTGGCCTTGCCAACAAAAGGTTTGACTTGCCTACGAAGAAAGCAACTAACCCTCATGCGGGTTTCGCGGAACACCTACAGGAGGCCTGCGATGCGGCTGACATTCCTGGCGGTCGAGCGCGCCCCTGCGCGCAGCGCCGCACTTGTTTGAGCTTTGCCGGATATAAGAAGTCAGGGTGAGCTGGCCTGGGTTTGACGGACACCTTTGGCCCTGGCTCGTCGAGCGGGGGCATGCTGCTGTGCTTGGCCGTGTAACGCTAAAGCTGACCGTCAGGCACGGCTGATCACAGTGGCACCGATCACCGGTCTCGCTCCGAACGCCGACCACGAGGGCCGGTGTTCGGGTAGCCGGGATGCTAGCGGCGTGGACGATGTAAAGCATGGACCGTGCTCCCGATAGTGCTTGCGCGGCATCGAGCACACAGACGGCCATGGCATGAGAAATGAAGCTTGCCGCACTTCTGCTAAGATGACGGGGCTAAGGTGACTGCTGGCATGGGCCAGCAGTTGAAACGTGAATCCGGTGCGATGCAATGGCTTGCCCAATGCGTCTATTCCGGAGCTGCCCCCGCAACGGTAAGTGAGTTGCGACCCGCAAGGGTCGCTGGGTCGACATCAAGCCACTGTGCTTTATGCATGGGAAGGCGTCGACCCGGAAGACGCGAAGTCTTCGACCACGAGCCCGGAGACCGGCCTTAAGCGTGGACTCCGGCTGGCTCGCGGTGGGGCGAGGCTTGAGAGCGCAAGGTGCGGTTCACGCGCCTGTCGTGCTTTTGATGTCTCCAATCCTCTGCAGTCGTCGGCATATTTTTATCTTTGCCGTACGGGGCCGTGCGGCTGGGGAACTCCAAAATGAAGCACCACATAACGCTGAATCACCGCGCGCTCGCGGCCGCCCTGTTGCTGGCTCTGCCCATCGCGCCCACCGCCTTTGCACAAACCGCCCCGCAGGCGGGCACCTTGCCGACCGTGATCGTCACCGCGACGCGTACGGCCGAGACCGCGAACGATACGCTGTCGTCGGTCACGGTCATCACGCACGAGGACATCGAGCGTCTGCAGCCGACCTCGCTGGTGGATTTGCTCACCGGGCTGCCTGGCGTGTCGATCTCCCAGTTGGGGGGCATTGGCCAGCCGATTTCGCTGTTCCTGCGCGGCACCAACTCCACCCACACGCTGGTGTTGATCGATGGCGTTCGCATCGGCAGTGTGTCGACGGGTACGCCTGCGCTGGAGCAGATTCCGGTCAATGCGATCGATCACATCGAGATCGTGCGTGGCCCTCGATCGAGCCTGTACGGCTCGGATGCGCTGGGTGGCGTGATCCAGATCTTTACCCGCCACGGCTCGGACAGCGGCAACATCGAGCCGTCGGTAAGCGTGACCACGGGTAGTCATGGCTTCACCAATAGTCAGGCCGGCGTATCCGGTGGAGATGGCCACTACTGGTTCAACGCCAGCCTCGGTGGCGAATACACCAGCGGTATTCCGGCCTGCCGCATGGGAGCGGCGGAATTGGGCGTAGCCTGTTTCGCGGATGACCCGCGTAACGATCCGTACCGCAACTACAACGGCCTGGCCAACTTCGGCTACCGCTGGGACAACGGCACGGAACTGGCCTTCAACTGGCTGCGCAGCAAGAGCGACAACTTTTACGCGGGCAGCCCTTTCGGCGGCAACAACAACGAGGAAGAACAATACGCCACCGGCACGCGCCTGAGCTTCAGTCCACTGGATTTCTGGAAGGTCACGCTGAGCGCTGGCCAGACGCGCGACGATGCTTCCACGTTCTTCCAGGGCAGCTATTTCGGCGAGTATTTCCCGCGCACGCCGACGGGTTATTTCGACTCGCGGCAGAACCAGGCGTCATGGCAGAACGACTTCACCCTGGCTCCGGGCCAGGTGATCAGCGCGGGAGTGGATTACCTGCAGCAGCACATCGCCAGCGACACCGACTTCATCATCAATACGCGCGGCGACACTGGCAGCTTTGTGGAGTATCAGGGCACCTTCGGCCAGAATGAAGTGCAGGTATCCGGACGCCACGACAACGACGACGAATACGGTTCCCACAACACCGGCGCGGTGGCCTGGGGCTACCACTTCGATCACGGTTTCGTGTTGTCGGCCAGCTATGGCAGTGCCTTCCACGCGCCGACTTTCGACGATCTGTACTATCCGCCATTCGACGGCGTGCCGACCGCCAACCCCAACCTGAGGCCGGAAAGTTCGGACTCGGCCGAACTCGGTCTCACCCAGCAGCTCGATAACTGGCATTGGGGTCTGAATGCGTATCAGACCCGCATCAGCGACCTGATCACGCTCAACAGTGACTTTGTGCCGGAGAACATCAGTAGCGCGCGGATCCGTGGCGTGGAAGGCCAGTTCGGTTTCACCTTGAATGACTGGCGAGTGCAGACAGACCTGACCTGGCTGCAACCGAAAGACAACAGCGACGATGGCAACCAGGGCAACTGGCTACCGCGCCGTGCAGGCCAGACGGCTCGCGTGGATGTGGACCGCAAGTTTGGCAAGTTCAGCGTCGGCACCACCTTCTTCGCTTCCGGCAAGCGCTACGACGATGCGGCCAATCAGATCCGCCTCGGCGGCTACGCCACCACCGCTATTCGCGCCAGCTACACCTTCGCGCCCAGCTGGCAGGTGGATGCGAAACTCGACAATGTGTTCGACCACAGCTACGAGACGGCCTATTACTACAACCAGCTCGGTCGCACCTGGTACCTGACGCTGCGTTATCAGCCAGGACTGTAATGTTTGGCGGTGATGGGCTGGCATCTGCCAGTTCATCACCGACGTGCAATGCCAACATGAGCGCTTGAGGAGTCGTGCGATGAAAACACTACCGGGTTCCCGCTTTACCCTGCTGTTTGCCGCGCTGGTGCTAGTCATGGTGACGACTCGCTTCAAGCACTTCGGTGACGTGCTGCATTTGCCTGACGCGTCGATGGCGATCTTTTTCGTCGGCGGTCTGTTCTTGCGCAAGCATTGGGCCTTCGCCGTATTCATCCTTCTGGCCGTAGGGCTGGACGAAGTGTCGATCCATTACGCCGGCATCAGCGACTTCTGCGTTACGGCGGCCTATGCGTTCCTTCCACTGGCCTATGCGGTGCTCTGGTACGGCGGTCGCCTGTACTCGTCACGCTTGCGTGCGGACGCGTGGCCACTGGTCGGGGCATGGTGCGTCGCCTTGCTCTCGGCAGCGCTTTCCTTTGCCGTTTCCAATGGTTCGTTCTATTGGTTGGGCGGTCGCTACGCGAACCCCCATATGGCCGAATACCTGGAGCGCCTGGGGCAGTGGGGGCCGCTGTTCGTTCGCACCACCATGGGTTACGTCACGGTAGCGTTGGTCGCCTACGTTGTGGCTAGTCGCGTAGTGGCCTGGTACGGCGCGCACCACTCGTCGGGAGCTCGCACATGAGCAACGAACCGCACCCCGATGAACTGACCGCCGATGAGCGTCATCGTGAGCGCATGCAGCGCAAGAAAGATCTGATCGATCGGCGCATCGCTCGCGCCACCATCGAGCGCGGTGTGCTGGTGGTCAATACGGGTAATGGCAAAGGCAAAAGCTCGTCGGGTTTCGGCATGCTTGCGCGCTCGCTCGGGCATGGTTTTCACTGTGGCGTGGTGCAGTTCATCAAGGGCAGTTTCTCCACGGGAGAGGAGGCCTTCTTTCGTCGCTTTCCCGATGAGCTCGACTATCACGTGATGGGCGAGGGCTATACGTGGGAGACACAAGACAAGGCACGCGATATCCAGGCCGCTGAAGCTGCCTGGCAGGTAGCGGCCGGCATGTTGGCCGACCCGAAGTACGACTACATATTGCTGGATGAACTCAACATTGCCTTGGTGAAGGGCTATATCGATGTGGAGAAAGTATGCGACGTGCTGCGAGCGCGTCCTGCGCAGCAGCATGTCGTGGTTACGGGCCGCGGTGCTCCGGATGCGCTGGTTGAGCTTGCCGATACGGTCACCGAGATGCGCGTGGTGAAGCACGCTTTTCAGGCAGGCATCCGCGCGCAAAAGGGCATCGAGCTTTAGCCCATGCCGTCATACGCCTTGAATCCGCTGACGGGCACAAGGCTGTTCATGCCATGACAACGGCATGGGCGATGCTGGCGGCGGTGTTGATCGATGCCTGGCTGGGCGAACCATCGCGCGCGCATCCGCTGGTGGCATTCGGGCGTCTGGCGCGCTGGCTCGAAGCGCGGCTGTACGCTGATCGTCGTGGCTCGGGCGTCCTCGCGTGGTTGTTGACTGTCATGCCGCTGGTAGTCCTGGCCTGCTGCGCCGAGCTTTGGTTGGGTCGGCTATCGGCATGGGCGGCAATTATTTTCAATGTGCTGGTGCTGTATGCCGTCATCGGACTGCGCAGCCTTGGTGATCATGCGCTGCCAGTGGCATCGGCTTTGCGCGACGGCAATATGGCGCGGGCCCGCCAAATGGTCGGGCACATGGTTAGCCGCGACACGCAGTCGCTGGACGAGCGCCAGGTGGCTGCGGCTGCCACCGAGTCGGTACTGGAGAACGGTAACGATGCCGTGTTCGGCGCGTTGTTCTGGTTCGCCGTGCTGGGAGCCCCGGGAGCGCTGTTGTATCGGTTGGCGAATACACTCGATGCCATGTGGGGTTATCGCACGGCACGCTACGAAAACTTCGGCTGGGCAGCGGCGCGCATCGACGACGGGCTCAATTATGTTCCTGCACGACTTACGGCATTCAGTTACACGCTGCTTGGCCAGACACGCCGCGCATGGCGCTGCTGGCGCACGCAGGCAAAGCTATGGGATAGCCCGAATGCCGGGCCGGTGATGGCAGCGGGTGCTGGTGCGTTGGGCGTCCAACTGGGAGGCGCCGCGCCTTACGATGGAGTGTGGGAGTCGCGCCCGGATCTTGGCGAAGGCGACCTGCCAGACGCCAACGCCATCAGACGTTCGCTGGCGTTGGTGCGCCGCAGTGTAGTGCTGTGGTTGGTGGTGGCGTTTCTATGCGGTGGGCTAGCCTATGCTTGAACACGGCGGACGTTTGTTGCGTGCTGCGCGCATCTATGGCATCGCGCCAGCGGACTGGCTCGACTTGTCGACGGGTATCAGCCCCTTCGCGTGGCCGGTGCCACCCATCCCAGCTGCTGCGTGGGCGCGATTGCCCGATGATGAGGACGGCCTCGTCGAGGCGGCGCAGGCTTACTACGGCGCGCCACAGCTACTGCCTGTCGCTGGTTCGCAAGCGGCCATCCAGATGTTGCCCCTGCTGCGGCCCACATCGCGGGTGGGGGTTATCGCGCCTGGCTACAACGAGCACGCTCAAGCGTGGCAGCGGGCCGGTCATCAAGTCATCGAGCTTGCGGCAGAAGAGTTGCTTGCCCGCGCCGATGATGTCGACGTGATGGTGCTGATCCATCCGAACAATCCGGGTGGCGATCGTTTTGATCCCGCCACTTTGCTCGCCTGTCATGCACACCTCGCAGTTCGCGCTGGCTGGCTGATCGTGGACGAAGCCTTCATGGATGCAACGCCTGACGACAGCCTGTGTTCACATACCACCAACGACGGGCTGATTGTGTTGCGCTCGGTGGGCAAGTTTTTCGGTATGGCGGGCGCACGCGCCGGTTTCATTTGTGCCAACACCACTTTGCTTGATGCGGCGCGTGAGCGGCTTGGCCCGTGGACCGTGAGTGGCCCGGCTCGCTATGCTTTGCGTCATGCATTGGCCGATTTCGCATGGCATGCGCAGGCACGTGCGCGTCTGCAGGCGTGCAGTGCGCGTCTTGCGCAACTGCTGACGAAGCACGACATCGCGCCCACCGCAGGTTGCGCGTTCTTCCAGTGGTGGCGGAGTGACGGGGCTGGCGATATGCACCGCGCACTCGCTGCGCAAGGCATTCTCACGCGCCTTTTCGATCAGCCTCACAGCCTTCGTTTCGGCTTGCCGGAAGACGACGCTGATTTTGAGCGGTTGGATGCTGCGCTGGCGCGGTGTCCGCGATGAGCGGCGTCCTGATGGTGCAGGGCTGTACCTCCGACGCCGGCAAGAGCGCGTTGGTCACTGGGTTGTGTCGCTGGTTGCACCGGCGCGGCGTACGCGTGGCACCGTTCAAGCCACAGAACATGGCACTCAATTCGGCCGTCACCGTGGATGGCGGGGAAATTGGTCGTGCGCAAGCGGTACAGGCACAAGCGGCGGGGCTCGATCCGCATACGGATTTCAATCCGGTGCTACTCAAGCCCAACAGCGATGTCGGGGCGCAGGTAATTGTGCACGGCCACGCCATCGGCAACATGGATGCGCGCCACTATCACGACTACAAGCGCGTGGCGATGGATGCCGTGCTGGCCTCGCATGCACGGCTGGTCGCGCAATACGATGCGGTGATTGTCGAGGGCGCCGGCAGCCCCGCCGAAATCAACCTGCGCGAGCGTGACATTGCCAACATGGGTTATGCCGAAGCAGTCGATTGCCCTGTGCTGTTGATCGCCGACATCGATCGAGGCGGCGTGTTCGCGCATCTGGTCGGCACTCTCGCTCTGTTGTCCGAGAGCGAGCGCAAGCGGGTAGTGGGCTTCGTCATCAATCGTTTTCGCGGTGACATGGGGTTGCTGCAGCCGGGGCTGGACTGGCTGGAACGCGAAACCGGCAAGCCGGTGCTGGGCGTGCTGCCATACCTGCATGGCCTGCAACTGGAAGCGGAAGATGCGTTGCCGCGTCACCGCGAGCACAAGCCGCAGGCGCGGCTGCGGGTGATGGTGCCGGCCTTGCCACGCATCAGCAATCACACCGATCTGGATGCCTTGCGCGCACATCCCGACGTCGAGCTGACCGTGCTGGGGCCGGGCGAGTTGCCGACGGCCTGTGATCTGATCGTGCTGCCGGGCTCCAAGTCCACCCGCGCCGATCTGGCATGGCTGCGCGGGCAGGGCTGGCCGCAAGCCATCGCCAGACACCTGCGCTACGGCGGCAAGGTGATCGGCATTTGCGGCGGCTTTCAGATGTTGGGGCAAGTCGTGCACGATCCGCACGGCATCGAAGGCGAGCCTGGTTCAACGGAAGGTTTAGGGTGGCTGGACATGGAGACCGTGCTGGAGCCGCAAAAGCAGTTGCATCGCACGCATGGCCGTCTGTCATGGACGGATGCTCCGGTCATTGGCTATGAAATCCATTGCGGTGTCAGTCACGGCGATGCGTTGAGTTGTCCATCGAGTCTGCTCGATGACGGGCGCAGCGATGGTGCGCTGTCGGGGGATGGGCAAATCCTTGGCAGTTATCTGCATGGCCTGTTCGATCAGCCGCAGGCATTGTCCGCGTTGCTGGCTTGGGCCGGTGTACGCGATGCTGCGCCAATGGACGTGCATGCCTTACGCGAAGAGAGTATCGACCGACTGGCCGATGCCGTGGAAAATCATCTGGATAACGCCGCGCTGCTCAGGTTGATCGGCATGGGAGAACTGTCGTGCGGACACTGATTTTAGGAGGCGCCCGCTCGGGCAAGAGCGCGCTTGCCGAGCGTCTGGCGCTCGAATCCGGGAAAGAGGTGGTCTACATCGCGACCGCGCAGGCGCACGATGCGGAGATGGCTGCCCGTATCGCACATCATCGTGATCGTCGCCTGGCACACTGGCAAAGTGTGGAAGAGCCTCTGGCGCTGGCCGGTGCCTTGCGCGCTTACGCTCGACCCGATCGTTGCGTGCTGGTCGATTGCCTTACCCTGTGGCTCAGCAACCTGCTTGGTGATACCGACGACCAGCGCCTTGGCCGTGAATACGAGGGCTTGCTCGAGGTTTTGCCTGCACTCCCTGGTGAGTTGTTGTTTGTCAGTAATGAAGTGGGCCTCGGCGTGGTGCCGATGGGTGAATTGACGCGCCGTTTCGTTGATGAAGCGGGACGCCTGCATCAGGCCCTGGCGGCCCGCTGCGAACGTGTGTTGTTTGTGGCGGCGGGCTTGCCGCTGCCTCTCAAGGGAAATCTTGCATGAGTCATGATTGGTTGTTTCAGCCGTGTGCCGTCAGCGACGTGGACAGCGAAAATGCCGCCCGCGATCACCAGGCACAGCTGACCAAGCCGCCGGGTTCACTCGGCGCGCTGGAAACACAGGCTATTCGTCTGGCTGGATTGCAACGCAGTGCCCGGCCATCGGTGCAGCAGGTATGGATCAGCGTCTTCGCCGGTGATCATGGTGTTGCGGCGGAAGGCGTGTCGGCTTTTCCGCAAGTGGTGACGGGCGAGATGGTGCGCAACTTCGCCCATGGCGGCGCCGCGATCAGCGTGCTCGCACGGGCCCTCGGCGCCCAGCTCGAGGTGGTGAATCTGGGCACGGTGAACGATCCTGGCGAACTGCCTGGAGTGCGTCGGGCAATCATCGCGCCGCAGACGCACAATTTCTGCGAGCAGGCAGCGATGACGCCGGCCCAGCTTGATGCTGCGTTGCGCACAGGTGCCGACAGTGTTGCGCAGGCTCATGCAGCGGGTGCGCAATTGTTCATCGGCGGGGAAATGGGTATTGCCAACACCACATCGGCAACGGCGCTGGCCTGCGCGTTGCTGGGTGAGTCGCCAGCCACACTGGCCGGTGCGGGCACGGGGCTGGATGCTGCAGGTATCGGGCACAAAGCCGAAGTGATCGCACGCGCGCTGGCCCGGTATCCCGATGACGCGGACGCGCTGGTCTGGCTCCAGCGCGTGGGTGGCTTCGAGATCGCCGCGCTGACGGGTGCTTATATCGCGGCGGCACAGCGGGGCATGGCGGTGCTCGTCGACGGTTTCATCACCACCGCTGCCGCACTGGCGGCAGTGCGCATCAATCCCGCTTGCCGTGCCTGGATGTTTTTCGCTCATCGCTCGCACGAGCAGGGACACGCTCGAGTGCTTGCAGCACTGGATGCCGACCCTCTGCTGGATCTTGGCTTGCGCCTGGGCGAAGCCAGTGGTGCGGCAACGGCGGTGCCCTTGTTGCGTCTGGCCTGCGACCTGCATGCTGGGATGGCAACGTTTGGCGAGGCTGGAGTGAGCAACGCATGAGCGGAAGTATCGAACTGCTTCGTCACGGCGACACTGCCCAGACCAGCTATCGAGGCCAGCTCGACGATCTACTCAGTCCGCTGGGTTGGTCGCAACTGCGTGCGGCGACGGCGGGTCGACGTTGGGATGCCATCGTCACTTCGTCGCTGTGCCGCTGCGCTGATTTTGCGCGGGAGCTGGCTACGGAGCAGGGCGTGCCCCTGCGGGTGGACAGTCGACTCGCGGAGTATCACTTCGGCCAATGGCAGGGGGTGAGCATCGAACGGCTTGCACAGGAGCAGGGTGATGCGCTGGGACAGTTCTGGGCTGATCCGGTGAATTTTCCGCCGCCAGGTGCTGAGCCCTTCGCGGCATTTCGGGATCGCCTGTCTGCTGCATTGAACGATATCGCCCAGGAGGCTACGGCGCATCGCGTGCTGGTGGTGACCCACGGTGGGGCTATCCGTCTGCTGCGTTGCGAGTCGGAGGGTCGCGATTTTGGCGATATGGCCAGCATCGACGTGCCGCATGCTTCGCTACACCCATTGCCTTGGCGAGTATCAGCCTGATGCGTTCGTTGCTTGCCGCGCTTGGTTTCCTCACGCGGGTGCCGGTGCCTGCGTGGGTCTTCAAAGATGCCCGAGCAACGAAAGCTTCGCTGGCCTGGTACCCCGCGGTGGGGTTGCTGATAGGCGGTGTGCTCTGGAGTTTGGCGTGGGTTGGCAACGGCCTGCCGCCGCTGCTCAGGGCCGCGCTGCTCTTGCTGGTGTGGACCGCGTTGACCGGCGCTTTGCATCTGGATGGTCTGGCCGACAGTGCCGATGCCTGGGTCGGTGGGCTAGGTGATCGTGAGCGTACGTTGGCGATCATGAAGGATCCTCGTAGCGGCCCGATGGGCGTGACCGCCGTGGTACTCGTGTTGCTGCTCAAGTTCGCCGCGCTGGCGAGTCTGCCGCTCGCCGGAACGGCGTTATGGCTGGCGGCGATGCTGGCGCGTACAGCGATCACGGCGGCCTTTCTGTCCACGCCTTATGTGCGTAGCCAAGGCCTTGGCAGCGCGCTGACAGACTCGCCCCGACCGGCCTGCATTGCTGGCGTAGTGGCAGCTGTTGCAGTTGCCGCGTGTAGTGGATGGCATGGCGTGCGTGCCTTGCTGGCCGTGTCGGTCGTGTTTGCCTGCTGGCGTTATGCATGCATGCATCGCCTGGGAGGTATGACGGGCGACACGCTGGGCGCATTGACCGAACTCGCCGAAGCGGCGGTGCTGGTCGTACTGGTCTAAGGACCTGTCGTAAGTCTCCCGTGGCCCGCGTCCGGTCTAGACGCACTTCATCGGCGGTCGCTTCGGGACTTGCGGGCAGGGCTCCTCCCCCTGCTTGCAGGGGGAGGCTGGGAGGGGGTGCTCTTGAGCCTGACTGAGGCAAGAGCTTTACCCCACCCCAGCCCTCCCCTGCGAGCAGGGGAGGGAGCCAAGAGCCAAGCTCGCTCAGATCCAATGCCAGTCAGAGATGACTTTGAACAGGTTCTAAGCACATTCCAAGCGGACGACGTGCTGAGTCTCCAGCGGCCCGAAGTGAAGGCGGGCGTCATAGGTTGCGTAATGCAGCTGATCTATTCGCAGCGACATCGACGGCGCATCGATCTCACTCAGTCGCTGGCGAACTTCCTCCGCCGCGGCTTTGCGTTTATACAGGCCCAGCGTGATGTGCGGCACGTAGGTTGTCTGCCGAACTTCTTTTGCCGCCACCTCCAAGGCGCGGCGCCAATGGGTCAGTTGCCCGGATGGGTCCATCACGGGAATGAAGGCGGCACTGGCGAAGCTATCGGGCGCGCCGAGTGAAAGCGAACGTGTGGCACCACGCAAACGCTGCAGTGACTCGACTTGATCGTGCAGTTGCGTGGGTGAGAAGTCATCATCCGCGACGTGTGACGGCTGCTCGAATCCGCAGACAAACAGAGTCAGGTGCGGTTGGCGCTGCTGGGACGGATGCAGCAGGTCGGCAAGCCGCCGCCGCGCGACTTCGATGCAATCCAGCAGCACGGGATCAGTCACGGGGATGATCCAGACACCATATCGCTCACGCTGCCGATGCCACTCCGGGTAGTCGCGCAACTCGGCAACCCACGTTTCGGATGGGCCATGTTTCAGGTCGGAGATCAGCATGTGCCGATGCTACCCGATACCATGCGGTCAACGATCTGGATTTGAGGTGGATGGGGATGAGTACAGTGAATGTCGGCAATGAAGCGGATGCCGTTTTTTCGGACGCGGAGCGAGATGCCGTATACAAGTGCATCTTCAATCGGCGCGATGTCCGCTCCCAGTTTCTACCCGATGCCGTTCCCGAGGATGTGTTGGCCCGCATTCTGCGCGCGGCTCACCATGCCCCGTCAGTCGGTTTCATGCAGCCGTGGGATTTCATCGTGGTGCGGGACCCCGCTGTGAAACGTCGTGTCCATGATGCTTTCAAGATTGCGAACGATGAAGCGGCATCCATGTTCTCTGACGAACGCCGACAGACGTATCAGTCACTCAAGCTGGCGGGCATTCTGGATGCGCCAGTAGGCATCTGTGTGACTTGCGACAGAAGCCGTTCCGGCCCTGTCGTGCTTGGTCGCACGCACCAGCCGGAAATGGATCTTTACAGCGCGGTCTGCGCGGTACAGAACTTGTGGTTGGCGACGCGGGCAGAAAACATCGGCCTGGGCTGGGTCAGCATCGTGCATCCGCAACACCTGCGCGAGGCATTGGGTATTCCGGACTCCATTGTTCCGATCGCCTACCTCTGTGTCGGCCACGTCAGCCACTTCCTCAAGAAGCCCGAGTTGGAAACAGCCGGCTGGCTTCCGCGCATGCCTTTGCGCGACGTCGTATGGTTCGATCAGTGGCATGCGGAAGAGGGTGGGGAATCTCTGCTGCAACACCTGTAAGAGCCAGAGGTTGCTGTCAGTTAGTGGTTCTTAACTTGGCGTTCTGCGAATGTTTTAAGGGCATCCAAAGTCCGTTCGTTTTCATCTTTGAACAGGCGAATGATGACTCTTCTTGCGAGCTTGACGGGTCCGTGGAAAGTCAAGTCAAGGGATCGCCGCACACGTACGAGATCGGCGGCCTGATCGAGATCGCAAGCGAGCTGGATGCCGACCACCCCGAAGAAACCTGGCTTCAAAGTCATGGGCTGTTCGAACACCACCCGTGTAGGTGGTACGAGTTCAATGACTCGGCCGTGACGCACGGCGAAGGAGCCCGGCTCAACGTAAGTTGTGCCTACGCGGATAGGGCCATCGGAGATCGTTGTGGTGCCATGAAACGCGGTCGAGCCCGGTAGCCAGGTGTCGTAAGTCCTCAGGCCGGTGATGAGGGTGAACACTTGTTCTCGCGGGGCTCGTATATCTATCTCAAAGTGCAACTTCGTCATGTCGACTTCCCATGTTTATCGAGTGCGTCAGGGCCCGCATTGCCGATGATCAGGCGCCAACCTGCAAATCGTATGCTTCATCTTCGAGCGACCAAAGGGTCAGATGCATTGTCTTATGCGACGCGTTGCCGTCGTGGCTCCCGAACGGAGTGAACAATGACTAGGCAGGCCGTCCGGTCCCAACGAGATTCGGATCCCAACCCGCACACTCTGCGCCAGCCTTGAAGCCGGAGCGGAAAAACGATAGCAAGTCCCCATCGGGGTCTTTCGATTTACGCAGATCGTCATAATCGAAAATGAATTCACCCATGGCAGGGTCCCATCGCGCGCCTGGCGGGCTGATCTGTGCGTTTTCGATTCCCGCAGGTTGCGGATGGGTGAAAGAATAGAACGCCGGCTTGGGATATGCGGCACCGCCAGCCCACCAGCCCATTTCGATGAGCTCCGCATTCATTGCATTGCGACGGATGTAGTCGGCCTTGGCACCGGGTGAAGCGGGCTTGCCGTTATAGAGCGAATCGCGGATGTCCAGTGTTCCCCACATGAGGCCGATACTCTGAGTCTTACCCTGGAAACTGCCTTTGAAGCGCTGCATCACGCGTTGCGTACTCAGCAGGATTCGCCACCAGTTATTGGCCATTGCCGGCTCATAGGGGCGTCGCGCTTTATCCTGGTCAAAGGGAATCGGGTTGGGTATTTCCTGCGGCGTCAAGTTGATGGAAACATCGACGCCGGCCTTTTTGAGAAGATCGAAGAGGTGCTCCAGGAACTCCGCGACAGACATCGACGCCAACTTGAAACGCTCGGAGTAGCCCCAGCTGGTAACGCAAGCCACCTCGTGCGAGATCAGGTCGACGCTGACTTCATAAGCGCCGCCGACGTAGGGGATCGGCCCTGTCGTAAGGCCTCGCGCACTGAGCCACAGGAGTATTCCGGACCATTGCGGCTGAAACGGCTCTTTCAGCTTCAACTTGCCGATGGCTTGCAGGCCCATGCGGAGAAAATAATGGGTGTCCGCAAAATCCGGGTAGGAAAGAGGGGGCCATGGATCGAGAAAAAGATCGCTCGGGACAGGCATGCCAGCATCCTCATTGAAAGGGGCGTGAGGCCGATCAAACGTCACGGAGCAGAACCTCCAAACGCGGTTCTTGCATAGCCCCGCTAGGTATACACCCGCGGTGCCTGTGATGGGACATGTTCTCGAAAAGCCGCATCACGATCACTATCATGATGCCGCGCCGGAACACGAACAGCTTACCCCACGCCTTTTAGAGAGGTCTGACATGCGTTTCCTTGGCGTGCTTTCATGGAGCGATAGGCATCGTCACGCTTTGTAATCGGCGCCGACGGTACTCTGCCAGAGGAGGCGTGGCGGGACAGCGCCGCTGCCCACGCCCGCATTCCTCCATCGGAGGACCTATGAGCGAAGCAGAGCAAGGCGCCGCGCGCGTGCGCGAGCTGAATCATTTCATCGACGGTCAACGCGCCGCTGGCACGAGCGGTCGGTTCGGCGACGTATTCGATCCGACGCAAGGCCGAGTGGCGGCTCGCGTGCCGCTCGCGAACGCAGCGGAAGTCGCTGCCGTCGTCGCCGCTGCGAAAGCAACGTTTCCGGCGTGGAGCGAAACACCACCGCTGCATCGCGCTCGTCTGATGTTCAAGTTCAAGCAGTTGCTTGACGCGCATTTCGACGAACTCGCTGAGCTCATTACGTACGACAACGGCAAACTGTTTTCGGACGCGAAGGGCGAGGTGGTGCGCGGTATCGAAATCGTCGAATTCGCGTGCGGCATTGCGAATCTGCTCAAGACCGATTTCACCGATCAGGTCAGCGTCGGCGTCGACGCCTGGAATTTACGTCAAGCGGTCGGCGTGGCCGTGGGTGTCACGCCGTTCAATTTTCCGATGGTGGTGCCGTGCTGGATGTTCGTGATGGCGGCCGTGTGCGGCAACACGTTCGTGCTCAAGCCCTCGGAGCGCACCCCGTCGGCATCGATTCGGCTTGCCGAGCTGTTCATCGAGGCGGGCGTGCCCAAAGGCGTCTTCAACGTCGTGCATGGCGACAAGGTCGCCGTCGATGCGCTGATTCAACACCCCGATGTGGCCGCGGTATCTGTCGTCGGTTCGACACCGGTCGCCGAATACATCTACAGCGAAAGCGCAAAGCGCGGCAAGCGCGTGCAGGCGTTGGGCAGTGCGAAGAACCATCTGGTCGTCATGCCCGACGCCAATTTCGATCAAGCCGTCGATGCGCTGATCGCCTCCGCGTATGGCTCGGCCGGCGAGCGCTGCATGGCGACGTCAGTCGCGGTGGCGGTAGGGCGTATCGCCGATGAGCTGATCGAACGCCTCGCGCCGCGCGTGCGCTCGCTCAGGATCGGCGGCAGCATGGAGCCCGATCTGGACATGGGGCCGCTCATCACCGCCGCGCATCGCGCCAAGGTGGTGGGCTATATCGATGCGGGCGTCGCGGCGGGTGCCAAACTCGTTGTCGATGGTCGCGGCCATCGTGTGCCCAGCCACGACGAGGGCTTCTTTCTCGGCGGATCGCTCTTTGGTGACGTGAAGCCTGATATGAGCATCTATCGAGAAGAGATCTTCGGGCCGGTCCTGTCGGTTGTCCGCGTGCCTGATCTGGCGAGTGCGATAGCACTCGTCAACGCGCACGAGCTGGGCAACTGCGTGTCGCTTTTCACATCCGACGGCGGCACGGCGCGCGTATTCTCCCGGCAGATCCAGGCGGGCATGGTGGGCATCAACATGCCCAGTCCAGTGCCGGTGGCGTGGCACTCGTTCGGCGGCTGGAAGCGATCGCTGTTCGGCGATCATCACGCATACGGCCAGGAAGCCGTGCGCTTTTACACGCGCTACAAGAGCGTCATGCAGCGCTGGCCCGACAGCATAGCCAAAGGTGCGGAATTCGCGGTGCCGGTGGCCAAGTAATCTGACCTGTGCGTTGCGTCGCCTCTCTTTCATCCGATGACGTACATGGCGGGTATTGGTGAACTTGTGATCTGGTGCGCATCTTTGCTCAAGGCAAACTGCTAGCGTTCCCGCTTTCTTGTGCTACTAGCGTGGCCGGGCATTCCTTGGGGGAGCGAATGAAACGTGCACCAGTGTCGGTCTATGAAAAGGGCTTTACGCTGATCGAATTGATGATCGTGGTCGCGATCATCGCGATTCTCGCGGCTATCGCCATACCCGCGTACCAGGATTACCTGATCCGCTCCCAAGTCGCTGAAGGATTCTCGCTAGCCGATGGGTCCAAGGCCGCCATCGTCGAGTTTTACGCAAGCTACGGGCACTTTCCTTCGACCCAGGCGTCAGCGGGGCTACCCAATGACAGCCTGATTGCGGGCAAGTACGTCGGCCATGTCAATGCGACGGAGGTCGCCGGCCAGATTCTGGTGCACTTCGACAATACCGGTGCCCAGTCGGCGAATCCGGCGATTGCAAACCAACAACTTGCGCTCTCCGCTGTGACAAGCAGTGGATCGATATCGTGGACGTGTAACACCAGCATTTTGCCAAGGTACCTCCCCACAAGCTGCCGTTGATGGCATTCACATGGTTGCCGCCTTCGACAAATGACCGCCTCTGGCCAAGGCTGGGTGAAAACGCAGTTACCGCCGCCAGGCATGCGCTTCGCGCGCGAATTTCGGACGGCTGACCGAACGTCACAACCTCGGAGTTGTATCTGCGTACTTCGATTTGAGCAAACCTTCATCAGCCTCAATAGCACGTCCAGGTTTTCACGCAGCCTCCGAGGAAGCGGAAGTTGCGGCGGTTCCAACCACGGGTCGTTGCTCGCGGCCAGTCGGCTCATCTCACTTCTACGGTCGTATCCACGGTCATGAAGTCAGTGATGGTCAAGCTGTGCTCACAGCGCCCCAAATCCTGGTTCACGACGCATCGCGTCAGTCGAGTCACAAGGTGACCGCGCGTGGTAAGCGCAAGCCGATGCTTGCCGTCATCCGCGTTGACCGATCAAAGCGTTACATCAATCAGGTTTGAGTGTTTGCGTGGCACAAAGCTTGCTGAGCCCGATCTGCCCCGGCGAATGACCTTGAGGCGAGGGTCATCGTCACCCCTGATCTGCTCACTCATCTTTGACCCGAGAAGAAATGCCAGTGTCCGATTCCCATTTGACCTCGGGAGGTATGTCCGTTTCGCTCGTCAGCCTGCTCGCCCTCAGTCATTGTGCAGCTTTCGTCGATCGCAACCTGCCGGCCGTAGCGGCCCCGATGCTGAAGGCCAGCCTTGGTCTGACTGACGCCCAGTTTGGGCTGCTCGATGGGCCGGCATTTGCCGTGCTCTATGTTGTCGGCATGCTCGCAAGCTGGCCGTTGGCGAGCTCGCGACATCGCCTGCGCTTGTTGGCAGGGTGTGTCGCTACATGGGCGCTCGGCATGACGGCGTTCGCACTGGGTACATCATTTGCCGCGCTGCTGGTTGCTCGTGCGTTGGTCGGGTTGGGGCAGGCTGCGTTCGTGCCGCTCGCGCTGGGCTTGATCGTTGAATGCTCGGCGCCGAAGTGGCGTGCTCGTTCGATGGCTGTGTTCACTGCAGGCGCGGTGGCTGGGCGCAGCCTGGCTCTTCTGCTGGGCGGCGCGGTGCTTGCCATGCTTGCCCGGTGGGTGCCGGCTGCAGGCGTCGCGCATTGGCGTTTGTTGTTCCTGCTGATGGCGGCACCAAACGTTGTTCTTATTGCGTTGCTGCTGCGTCGTGCTGAGCAACCGCCTGCGTTGCCACCTCCTGCAGCGGTTCTAAGGCAGGTGCTGGCCCTGTTCCGGCGGCGCCCCAGGTTGATGCTCATGTACTTTTGCGGCGGTGGTGCCAGTGTGCTGGTAGTGCAGACGATCGGTGCATGGGCGCCATCGATTCTGCATCGAGAGGATGGCTTGGTACCTGCCACCGCAGCACTCGCATTTGGGGCAGCGTTGCTAGTCGCATCGCCACTGGGTCATCTGCTCGCCGGCACGTTGATCGATATGCGCCGCAAGAGAGTGACGCCGATGGCGATCGTGGCGTGCGCGTTGCTGCTTGCCGTCCCCTTGCTTTGGGCGGTGCCACGCAGCACATCGGCAACCGCGGCTTGCGGCTTGCTGGCGCTCATATCCCTGATCGGTGGCACCGCGGCCGTGGCCGCGCTGGCGGGGTTGCCGCTGATCCTGCCAGCGACGCTGCGCGATGCCGGCTTGCGGCTGTTTCTCATCTTTATCACCGTGTTCGGCGTGGGGCTGGGGCCGTTCGTTGCCGGGCTGGTGAGCGATGGCTTGGGCATGGGTGGGCGTGGTTTGTCCAACGCGTTGTGCCTGGTGTGCGTCGGCGCCGCGGTCTTCGGTGCTGTGTCGGCGCAGCTGGCACGCGCAGGTTGGCATCGCGCAGTTCTGGAGACGGCCGGCTGAGCGGGACATTTGCTTTTGACAGCGCGGACTAACAGCAGGTGTGGCTTACACGCGTCGCTGCGATCTCCATAGTAAAGAGGTGGAACGCACGGCGGGATCATTCTCCACCAGCGTCTCGGTGATCCCCGGGTGGGAGACCAGCGACACGCTCTTCGCGATGAATGAGTTTCCCGGGGTAGTCACCGACTGGCGGCCTCACCTATACCGGGCAGGCACAACCGATGGTTACGCTACGCTGGCCTGCTGCAAATCGAATGAACGTGCGCGCACGTCTTGCGGACTCATGTCGAATGCGCGGCGAAACGCGCGGGTGAAATCGGAGGCACTTTTAAAGCCGAGCCCGTACGCGATTTCAGTTACCGGAAGTTGTGGGAAACGGACCAGTTCGTCCGCAGCCATCCGCAACCTGCGATGGCGGATGTACGCGCCCAATCCCCCTTCGTGCTCGAACCAGCGATAGATCGTGGCACGCTTCAGTTGCAGTGCGTCGACGACACTTGTGGGAGTCAAGTCGCCTTGATGCAGGTTCGCTTCAACAAAACGCCGGACCTGTCCCATCACAGCGGCTTGAAGCGCGGCGCGGTCGGCGCCCATCAGGCGTGATTCCTTCCGAAACGCGGCCACGAGAAGCCGGGAGCCGGCGGTCAGCACATCGACGGCATCGGCTGAGTCCAGCCGCGATATTTCCTTGCTGATTGCCGTGACGTGATCCAGAACGAGACCAGCTAGCGGTGAACCTTGCTGCACGATCCGGCCATGAATCGATTCGCCGTCGGGCAAGCCTGCATCCACGGTCGCCCTGGGCACGAACAGAGTCAGAACACGACAGGCCGGTCGCTCGACGCGAAACGGCTGGGTCAGGTCGAACGCGACCATTCCCTTCACTGAGCCTGTCGCGCTGCGCTTCTTGCGCATACCCGTCACGTTGCCGGTTTCGCCCTCGAGGAAAACATGAAAGACGTAGTCGCGATGGGAGTCCGTGGAAACGCGCGCTACCGACCGCTCAAGCAGCAAGGCATCGGTGCGGGAATCGGTGAAAGTCATCCCGCCGACCGCATATTTGTCGATGTTTGCGCCGAATCCCGCAGCAAGCTGCTTATTCGAAGGCGGCACGTCAACCACGTGCCCCACGCGCGTGCGCCAGGCTAGCAGTTGCTTCTCGGCAGTCAGCGCGCGCGTGCTGAAGCTGCTCGTCTCGACGCGAGGGCGCGGCACATCGCCGCGAATAGATCCATGCGGCATTGAGTTTTGAGACATAGGTGCATTTCGACAAACGATGGATGCAGTTCCCGCCCAGCGGCCTCGGCAAACGCAGGTTGCGTGGTGCTGGGGTCAAGAACTGAGATGTTAGGTAGAGCCTAACAAAAAAAAGACGATGCCACCTTATCACTAGAGGGCTGGATAGCTCTGTACGTCGAACACGAAGGCGATGGCTACTCGATTCTTTGTCGAAGGAATCGCGGCTTCAGCAAGGGCCAACTCTCACGCTGGCCATGCGGCTCCGGCCACGGCGACTCCTGCGTGCCGCAGCTGTGATCGGGGCGGTTGTCGACACCCCACCTCGCGACCAGCCCGGCGCTTCTCTATTGGGCTCCGGTCGTGACAGAAGGCCTACCACGAAAATTTGTTTTTGGAAAGTGAGACGGACGGTCAAGGCTGCCGAATTTATGAGGTCACAATCACAGAAGTAGATATTCGGTTCGTTGGGTGTCCGTCGCGTCGTCAGATGAAGCGGCGCCGCGTCGCTTGCAGAAGTGGGGGTGGTGTTGGCCATCGCTGAGTCTGTTTGGGTCATTCGGTCCGGAAATCGGGCGGCCTGACACAAGGCGAATGGACATTCATGTGTCAAAAAATTGACGCGCCAGGGTATCGGCAGCGCTCAAATCAAGCTAACGCTTTTAGAGGAAAGGATGGATCGTCGATTTCACTTTATCTCGGGCTTGCCGAGGTCTGGCTCTACGTTGCTCGCCGGTCTGCTACGTCAGAACCCCCGTTTCCATGCCGGCATGAGCGGCCCGGTCGGCGGCCTGTTCAACACGCTGCAGGGCGACATGAGCGGGCGCAACGAGTACGCGGTCTTCATTTCCGATACGCAGCGTCGCCGCATCCTGCAAGGTCTGTTTAACGACTACTACGGCCTGGAATTTACCGCCGACGTGGTGTTCGATACGAACCGCATCTGGTGCAGCAAGTTGCGCAGCCTCAATGAGCTGTTTCCCGCGGCCAAGGTAATTGCCTGCGTGCGACATGTGCCGTGGATCATCGACAGCATCGAGCAGCTGATCCGCCGCAACACGTTCCAGCCTTCGGCCATCTTCAATTACCAGCCCGGTGGCACCGTGTACTCGCGCAGCGAGGGCCTCGCCAACGGCGACGGCATGGTCGGCTTTGCCTATAACGCGCTGAAGGAAGCGTATTACGGCGAAGACACAGCGAACCTGATGCTGCTGCAGTACGAGACGCTGGTCAGCGATCCGGCCGCCGCCCTGAAAGCGGTCTACGACTTCATCGGCGAACCCGCCTTCACCCACGATTTCGACAACGTCAGCTACGACGCCGACGAGTTTGATACGCGTGCCGGCACGCCGGGCCTGCACACCGTACGCCGGAAAATCGCCCTACGCGAACGCACCAGCGTGCTGCCGCCGGACGTGTTCCGGCGCTTCGAGAACGACGCCTTCTGGCGCGACCCGCAGCTCAACCATCGCGGGGTAAGGGTGGTCTGAGCGGACCACCAGGACAGCACGCGCATTGCATCCACATTTTTGTCTTCGATCCGGAACGGGCCTGGCCTGGCCGGAGCAGCAACACGTCATCCATTGCATTGATCCGTTACATCTTTCAAGAGACTACACCATGAATCGCATCTATCGTCTGGTCTGGAATTGCGCGCTTGGCGCCGTACAGGTTGCTTCGGAATTGACCCGCGCGTCGAACGGGCACATGGCGACCAGCGCTCCCTCGCGCGCCAACCGGTTGAAACCGTTGGTACTTGGCTGCGCCTTGGCGCTGGGTCTCATGGTGTCCCTGCTGCCGATGGAGGCGCATGCGGATGGTGGCAACGGCGGCGTCTCTGGAGCGGGAGTGCCAACGGTGGGTGCGGGCGGCACAGGTAGCTCGCCGGCTGGTGGTGTCGGAACTGCGGTCTCTTATGGCCAATATGAGCCGGGTGCCGGTGGTGGTGGTGGTGCTGCCTATCTGACGGGCGCACAGGCAGGGCAGGGCGCCAGCGGCGGCGCTGGTGGCAACGGTGGCGCCGGCGGTGCCGGTGCTGCAGTGGGTGCTATTGCTACGGCGAACGCGACAGTGGCCAGCAATATTACCGGTGGCGTAGGTGGCAACGGTGGCGCACCCACGGCAGTTGTTGGCGGCTTTATCGATGGCGGTAGCGGCGGTGGCGGCGGCGGTGGGTTCGCCATGAATTCCACTGCCGGCAACCTGACACTCGATGCCGGCTTTTCATTGACTGGCGGTGCTGGCGGCGGCAGCAATTCCGGCGTTTTCAATGGCTATGGCGGCGGCGGTGGCGGCGGTCAAGGTGGCGGTGGCGTACTACTTGGTGACGGGAGCAGCATCTTCACCAATGCGGGTATAGCCGTCGGTGGTGCTGGTGGTGCCGGTGGGCAGGGCAGCAGCGATGATGGATCTGGCGGCTCCGGCGGTGATGGAGGTGTCGGCGTATTATTCAACGGCTCGACCGCTGGCAGCGTGGTCAACACGGGAACGATCGTCGGTGGCGCTGGTGGTGCTGCAGGGCCGGCGGGAACAGGCCACGCGGGTACCGTCGGAGCCGGCGGTGTTGGCATCAGCGGCAGCAATCTCAGCGTGATCAATAGCGGCACGATCAGTGGTGGCTTCGCCAATGGCGGCAGTGGCGCGCAAGCCGATGCCATCCTGTTCATTGGCATCAATAACAACTTGGATCTGCAGACCGGTTCCACGATCAACGGCGCAATCGAACTCGCCGCCGGCGGTGCCGCCACAATCGCTGCGCAAGACAGCGGTCTGGGCTTGAGCAACGCCATAAAACTCGACAGCAGCACATCCGCACTTACCGTCGACACCGGCACGGACAATCTCACTGTGTCCGGCGTGATTTCCGGTGCGGGTTCATTGACCCAAAATGGTAACGGTGCACTTATCCTCACCGGCGCCAATACCTACACTGGCACCACCACCATCGGCTCAGGTAACACGCTGACACTCTCCGGGACGGGCAGCATTGCCAGCTCCAGCGACATCATCGCCAACGGCACATTCGATATCAGCAACACGACCAACGGCGCGTCCATCGCGTCATTGGATGGCAGCGGGTCAGTCAGCCTGGGGGCACAGTCGTTGTCGCTGACCAACGCCAGCGGCACCTTCGGTGGCGTCATCAGCGGCACTGGAGGTCTCAGCATGGAAGCAAGCGGCCTTCGTGAAACCCTCACGGGAGACAACACCTATACCGGCGGTACGACTATCAGTAGTAACGCTCAACTGGACATCGGCGGCAACGGGACTACCGGTTCCATTGTCGGCGACGTGACCGACAACGGTTATCTGCTTTTCGCCCGCAGTGATGCCTTGACGTACGATGGTGTAGTCAGCGGTACCGGCCAGCTCTATCAGTATGCCTCGGGTACCCTCACGTTGACGGGTGCCAGCACCTATACCGGATTAACGGTGATCGACGGTGGCACCTTGGCACTGAACGGCAACGGCAGTATTGCCAACTCGAACGACGTCATCGATAACGGCACGTTCGATATCAGCAATACGATCAACGGCGCGTCGATCACCTCGCTGGCTGGTGGCAGCACCGGCAACGTCAATCTCGGTGCGCAGACGCTGACATTGACCAACGCGAACGACGCGTTTGCGGGCGTGATTGGCGGCAGCGGTGGCTTGGTTTTGACGGGTGGCCAGGAAATCCTCAACGGTGCCAACAGTTACCTCGGCGGCACTACGGTGCAAGGCGGTACGTTGGTGGTAGGCGACGGCAGCACTGCCAACGCCGCGGTGGCGGGCAACGTGAATGTCGACAGCGGCGCCACGCTGGCTGGCGATGGCGCGGTCGGCGGCAATGTCGTTGTCGGCAGCGGCGCACATCTGGACCCGGGTGCCAATGGCACGATCGGCACGCTTTCCGTTGCTGGCGATCTTACAGTTGCCCAGGGCGGCGTGCTCGATTACATCTTTGGCACACAGGCCGGTACCGGCGATCAGGTCAGCGTCGCTGGCAATCTGACGCTCAATGGCGCCACGCTCAACATCAACTCGGACACAAGTCCTGGGGTGTACCGCCTGTTTAGCTACGGTGGCACCCTGACCGAGACCAACGGGGGCATCTTGTTGGGCAGCCAGCCTGCCAACGAGGCGCTCGCCATTCAAACGTTGGCGGGCCAGATCAATCTGCTCAGTGCCGCGGGTAGCCTGCACTTCTGGGACGCCAATGGCCAGGCATCGTCCACGCAGGCGGGTGGCGGCAGTGGCACCTGGTCGGTCACTGCGCCGAACTGGACGGACGCCAATGCCGATTTCGTCGGCGCGATGCAACCGCAGCCGGGCTTCGCGGTTTTTGGTGGCACAGCGGGCACGGTAACGGTGGACAACAGTGTCGGCGCCGTGAGCGCGACCGGCATGCAATTCATGACCACCGGTTACGTGATGAACGGCGGCACGCTGACGCTGGTTGCGGACAGCAACAACGTTGCGCCATCGATTAATGTCGGTGATGGCACAATTCAAAGTGCGAGCGACGTCGCCACCATCAACAACGTGCTGGCCGGTACCGACGGGCTGGTTAAAAACGACTTTGGCACCTTGGTGCTGACGGGCGCCAACACGTATACCGGCGGCACCACGATCTCGGGCGGCACGCTCTCGGTAGCCAGCGATGCCAACCTCGGCGACGCCAGCGGTGGCTTGACGCTCGACGGCGGCACGTTGGAGAACACAGCCAGCTTTACCTCCGCGCGGGTGGTTTCCGTAACCGGCAACGGTGGCACGTTCGACGCCGATGCCGCCACCACACTCACCTTGAACGGGAGAGTTAACGGAGGTGGCTTCACTAAAGCTGGCGATGGCACGCTGGTTCTTGGCGGCCAGGACAACATCCGTGAATTGTCGTCCGTCAACGCGGGCGAGCTGGATCTTGACGGCAACCACAGCTCCTTCGACGGCGGCTTCTCCCTGGCCAGCGGCACCACACTGCTGGTGGGTGGTGCGGGTGCCGATGTCAGCGTGAGGGGCACTGGTGGTACCGCGGGTTCAAGCGGTGGAATAGTCACACCCAACGGTTCGGGTTCCAAATACGTCAATGGTGGTGCGGGCGGCAACGGCGGTGTCGGCGGTGCCGGTATCAGCGGTAGCGGCTTTACGCTGACCAACAACAGCACGGTCAGCGGAGGCTCCGGCGGCGCCGGCGGCCAGGGCAAATATGGCAATGGGTTGAGCGGCAGCGGCGGCCTGGGGGCAGGCGGCGGTGCCGGCGTGAGTGGCGCAGGATTTAGCTTGACCAACATGGGTTCTGTCAGAGGCGGCGCTGGCGGTGAAGGCGGTCAGGGTGGCACCGGTATCGCTAGCGCGACCCAAGGAGCGGCTGGCAACGGGTACAACGGTGGTGCCGGCGGCGCGGGCAATGCCGGCGTCACGGGTACGGGTTTCACCTTGAGCAATGCGGGTGGCATTGACGGGGGTAACGGCGGCAACGGCGGCCGGGGTGGTTACGGCGCCCAAGGTGCGGCCGATGCGGGTCAGGCGGGCGGCAACGGGAGCGTTGGCGGCAATGGCGGCAACGGCGGCAGCGGTGTGAGCGGCGCCAGTTTCAGCCTGGACAACAGCGGTCTTGTCGGTGGCGGATCAGGTGGTGCAGCAGGCGCTGCTGGCTCGGGGGGCAGCGGCAGCGACTCCAATGGCAGCGCTGCGCCTGGCAACGGCGGTGCGGGTGGCGTGGCAGGTGTAGGCGGCGCTGGTGGCTCCGGCGTGGCGGGCAGCTACTTCAACGTGACGAACGAAAAGACCGGCAGCATCATCGGTGGCAGTGGCGGCTACGGTGGCTACAGCCACCGTGGCGGCCAAGGCGGCTCCGCCGCGGGCGGCGGCGCGACAGGTAGCTATGGCGCAAGTGGTCTCGTGAGCGCGGCGGGTGTTGGCGGTGCGGGCATCAGCGGCGATCATTTCCAGGTCGTCAACAATGGCGCGATCGGCGGCGGTAACGGCGGCTACGGTGGCCAGCCTGGCGGGAATGTCACGACGGCCACAGCGATGGCCGGTGGCGTAGGCGGCGTGGGTGGTGCGGGCATCAGCGGCAGCAATGCCACCCTGACCAATAGCGCCACCGGCACCATCAACGGTGGTCGTGGTGGTTCAGGTGGCTATGGCAGCTATAGCAGCGCTGTCGGAGCCGGGTCCGGCGCGGGTGGTGCTGGCGCTGTCGGCGGCGCTGGTATCAGCGGCAGCGAATTGCTGATCACCAATGCAGGCGCCATCAGCGGTGGCACTGGCGGTGTTGGTCTCTACGGCTCCAGCGACGAAAATGACGCAGCCCTTCTGTCGGCGGGCGGTGCGAGCGGTGCCGGCGGCACCGGTGGTGGCGGCATCACGGGTTCCGCCTTCCAGTTGACTAATACCGGCACGGTTGCCGGCGGTGCCGGCGGTGTCGGCGGCAGCGGAAATATGGGCCGCTACTCCAGCAGCGCCAACGGCAATGGCGGTAACGGCGGTGCCGGTGGTACGGGCGGTGCGGGCGTTATCGGCACGGACTTCACCGTGATCAACAGCGGCAGCATCGTGGGCGGTGCCGGCGGTAGCGGCGGCGTGGGCGGTGCAGGCGGTAGCGGCTTCAGCGGAGCACCCGCTGGGGCTGCTGGCCTGACCGGTGCCGGTGGCGCAGGTGGCGTGGGCGTGATCTCGACGGGTAACTCGATTGTCGTCGACAGCGGCACCATTGCCGGTGGCTTGGGTGCCGACGGTACGCAGGCCGACGCCGTCAATTTCAGCGGTGGCAACAACACGCTGGAGATTGACGCCGGCTACGTGTTGACCGGCAACGTCGTCAGCACCAGCGGCACGACACAGGGTGGCGACACGCTTGCATTGGGCGGTGCTACCAACGACAGCTTCAACGTCTCGCAGATCGGCGCCGTCGGTGGCAGTACGCAGTATCAGGGCTTTGCCAATTTCGCCAAGATCGGCTCCAGCACCTGGACCCTGACGGGTGCGGGCAATGCCAGCGAAGCGTGGACCATCGTCGATGGCACGTTGGCTGGCAACACCACGAGCCTGGTGGGCAACGTCACCTTCGCGCCAGCGGCAGGCGATGCTGCGGTTGTCGACTTCAACCAGGCGCAGAGCGGTATCTACGCAGGGGTACTGTCCGGTGGCGGCACGCTGGAAAAGACTGGCAACGCGACATTGACGCTGACGGCTGCTAACAGCTACACCGGCGGCACGTCGCTGACGGCCGGCACGCTGGTGCTTGGCAATGGTGCGGCGATCGGTAACGGCACCCTGGCGATGGCCGCGGGCACGACGCTCGGTTTCACGAGCGGCTTTACCCTGGCCAATGCGATCACCCTGTCCGGCGATCCGACCATCACTGTGGGCACCGGTTTGAGCACCACGCTCAGCGGTGGCATCAGCAACGGCACGCAGGCCGGCGATCTGGTCAAGACCGGCGCGGGTACGTTGGTCCTGACCGGTGCGGACACTTATACCGGCAGCACGGAAGTGGCCGCCGGCGCGCTGAATGTCCAGGGCAGCCTGGCCAGCAGCGTCAGTGTCGACAATGGCGCCACGCTGACCGGTACCGGCAGCACTGGCGGCATGACGATTGCCAGCGGTGCGCTGGTATCGCCGGGCGGCAACGGCATCGGCACGCTGACGGTGAACGGCAACCTGAGCCTGGCCTCAGGCGCGAGCTATCAGGTCAATGCCACCGACACCGGCAGCAGCGATCTGATCCACGCGACCGGTACTGCCACGCTCGGTGGGGCCTCGGTGATTGCGCTGGAAGCGGGTAGCAACTGGAGCGCCACGACCAAGTACACGATTCTTACTGCCAATAACGGCGTCAGCGGCACGTTCGGTGGTGCGACGTCCAACTTCGCGTTCCTGAACCCGACGTTGAGTTACGACGCGGACAATGCGTACCTGACGTTGGTGCGTAACAACGTGACCTTCCCCTCGGTCGGCGTAACACCCAACCAGATCCATGCGGGCAGCGCGATCGAGGCACTCGGTGCGAACAACGCGATCTATAACGCCGTGTTGCCGCTGGCCGCCGGTCCGGCACAGGCGGCGTTTGCCACCCTGGCGGGCGACAACCTGGCCAGCACACGTACCGCGATCGTCGACGACAGCCACTACGTGCGTGATGCGATCAACAACCACCTGCAAGGCGTGCAGGGCACCGGCGAGACGGTGCAGCAGGATGATCAGGGCAGCGTCTGGGTCAGCACCTGGGGCCATGGTGGCAGTCAGGACAGCGACGGCAATGCGGCAGCCATGAGCAGCACGGGCAGTGGCGTGCTGGTGGGTACGGATCGCGATCTGGGCATCTGGCGTCTTGGCGCCGTGGCCGGCTCGGGAGAGTTGTCCAACAGCAGCACCGCGGGTGCCGCCGCCGATGCGCACAGCACCGACACCGTGCTGGGTCTGTACACCGGGATGGATCTGGGCGCCTGGCAGTTGCAGGGTGGGGCGGCGCACAGCTGGTATACGACGCGCAGTCATCGCCAGATCGACGTGCCGGGCATCGAGGGTTCGGAAACGGCTCGCTACAACAATGGCGTGACGCAGGCCTATGTCGACGGCGGGTATCAGTTCACGTTTGCACGGACCAGCCTGACCCCGTTCGTCGATCTGGCGCGTGTGTGGATCCATCAGGGCGCGATCAACGAAGGCGGCAATGCGGCAGCCCTGGATGTGCAGGCCAACGGCAGCAGCGTGAACTACGGGACCGCCGGCGTGCGTGGTGTGTTTGAGCCATCGCCGGGCCTGCAGTTCCATGCGAGCGTGGGTTACCAGCACGCCTGGGGTGACCTGCAGTCGATCAACCAGCAGCAGTTTGTGGGCGGCAGCGACAGCTTCAGCGTCGCCGGTCTGCCGGTGTCGATGAATGCCGGCGTGGTCGATCTCGGGATGCGTTTCTCACTGAGCAAGAACGTCTCGGTCGATGCGAGCTACCACGGTCAGTTTGCGAGCGATGCTACCGACCAGGGCGCCAGGATGGCGCTGAACGTCAGCTTCTGATGACACGTCCCCGGCAGCAGAGCTAGCCGGGGAAGGCAAACGAAAAGGCCGCAGTGATTGGTTCAATCACTGCGGCCTTTTCGTGTTCGGAGAGCGTGGACTTCACCAGAAGCTTCCAAGCGGGAAACCGTTGCATAGTGCCTCGACACACGAATGTATCGAGGCACGAATGCCGCACGCCGTCATTGGATGAGGCTTTACAAACGCATGTCTCGCTAGGTTGTTAAAGCACACTGCATGACGAGTTCGCCATTCGGTGCCGTTCCGACATGGACAAAACCCAGCCTTGCCAGAATCCGCTGCGCGGCTCGGCGCTCGAGCTTGCGATTCTCGATCGTGGCAACCAGTCGATGCGGAGCGCCGGGCTCGCGCGCGAGCGCGGTGAAACCTTTGATCATCCGCTCCATCAGGCAAACATTCAGGCCGATCAGTCGGTTGTCTGGACGGATGAAGATGCGGACAAATCCGTAGGACCGACCGTGGTCGTCCATGCGAATCGCGACGGTACAGACGCCAACGATAAGATCGTTCTCCACATGCTGAAGAACGCACGCGACTTCCCACGAGCGCTGCCAGGCTTCATCCGGATTCGTCAACGCTCCTTCCTGCAGCCAGAAAGCTATCAGTTGTTGTCGCATGGCTTCCGTTACGCCGCCGAATACCCAGCGGGCATGGAAGCGTTGGGATGCGTTGGTGGACGTGGTGCTTGCTTGGATCATGGAAAATCTGTCCCAGAAGGAATTTTCGACTTGCGTTTCGCGTTGAATGGGACGCGCACCCTGCTTTTACATGTGGCGCGATCCAACACATTTTATATTTTGTCCGCACACGTCCAGCATAATTTGTCTGTCTCCTGGTGTGAGCGCCTGTGTGCTCCGCGGGGCGCGGAGATTCGACCCAGTGTCCGTGTACCTGGGTGGATCTTGGCTCCCGGCAGTCGCAGGCTGGAGTGGCGCGTAGCCGGTATACGACGCGCAGTCATCCATCACTAGTGCAGTGATTGGTTGAATCGCTGCGGCCTTTCGTCGTTTCAGACGCGGCGCAGAGTAGTGCGATCGATGTGTTATCCGATGCGAACTTTGCGGGATGAACGAGCCATGCCTGTGCCGGGTGTCAAGTGTTCTCGTGCTTTGGCGTCGATCACATCCAGACATTCTCCGAATAGCTTCATTGCCTCGCGCAGTTCGCTCGGTGACAACGCGCAGTAGCCGAGAATCAGGCCCGGACATGCTGGTCGTTCCAGGTAGTGCGGTGCCATCGGGTGCAAGCCGAGACCGCGTTCCCTGGCAAGCGCGATCAGCGCATCGGTGAGTGCATAGTCGTAGTTGCGCAGCCAGACGACGACGTGCATGCCCGCAGGTGTATCGACAAGGTCGACGCGATCGCCGACATGCTGGTGCAGGCTCTCGACCAGCGCCTCGCGACGTGACTGAAGCTCTTTGCGCGTGAGCCGCAAATGCCTTTCAAAGCCACCTTCCCGCATGAAATGCGCCAGCGCCGTTTGCTCGATGCCTGATGAGGAGATGTCGTTGTAATACTTGGCGATGATGAAATCCTGGCGCAGCGCTGCGGGCACCACCATGTAGCCCAGCCGCAACGAACCGAATAGCGCTTTCGTAAATGTGCCGACATAGATGACGCGGTCGCCATCATCGAGCGAGCGCAGCGCGGCCAGCGGATGGCCGTCGTAGCGGAACTCGCCATCGTAGTCATCCTCCAGGATCCAGCACTGTTTCGATGCCGCATAGCGCAACAGTTCCAGCCGGCGAGGTAGCGACATGACGACGCCGCTTGGAAACTGGTGAGAGGGCGTTACGCAAACCAGGCTTGGAGCGATCTCAGGCAGCTCGTCACAGACGATACCGTCAGTGTCAGTGCGTACGGCATGGACATTGGCGCCGTGGGCAACCAATGCCTGATACGCGGCGAAATAATTCGGCTCCTCCAGCACGACGGTGTCACCTTCGTCGACGAGTACGCGAGCACTCAATGTGTAGGCTTGCTGGGTGCCATTGATGATCAGCACATTTTCCGGAAACACTTTGATGCCGCGCCGCCGCGCCAGGTAGTCGCATACCTGCTGGCGCAAGGCTTCCAGTCCCTGGGTGCCGACGCCGCGCAAGGGCGTATAGGCGGAAGCGCGTGCCAGTTCGCGACCCCAGGCCGTATTCAGCGCGGGATTGGTCACTGGGTTTCCGTATTGCAGGTTGTAGCGCAGACCGCTGTGCAGCATGGGAATCATCCGGTCATGGACTTCCCGGCAACGTTTGGCATAGCGCGATGGTGGCGGGACTGTGGATTCCGGAGGAGGCAACGCGGGCGTGATCTGCAGAGTGGAGACATAGCTCCCGGAGCCGACACGACCCTTGATGAAGCCATCTGCGCGCAACTGTTCGTAGGCAGCCAGCACGGTAATTCGCGACAGGCCAAGTTCCTGCGCCAGTGCGCGGGTCGGCGGCAGGCGCGAGCCGGAAGGCAGCCGTCCATTGATAACGGCCGCCTTGATGGCGCGGGTCAGCTGCGCGTAGTGCGGTCCGTGCCCGTCGAGCTCAAGAAACATACGAATCCAGGCCTCTCAAGGGCGTCAGTAGACGCAGGAAGAGCCGGTAGTTCCCGTGCAGGGTCAACGCTATGGTCAGCCGCCCACCCTGTCGAGAGATTCCAAAGCTGACTGTGCTGGAAGTGGTTGGCAGTGCAGCCAGAAAAGTGGAGGCCCTACAGGTGGGATTGTAGAGTCGCGGCGACAAATCTACGACGTGACCTATGGGCTATCGTCCGGGAACTCCGTCAGATCCACTGAGTAAGCTCACATTTCGATGGTGGTGTTGCCACGTGGCGGCCGCGCACTTGCGCTGGCAATAGCGGCCGAATGGGCGTTTGCCACGTTCCAAACCAGTCGAAATCGTGTTGTCCGTTCTGTGTCGCGGAAATGTGCTGAGGCTGCCAAAGCTGCGCAGCGATGATCTGATCGGCTTCGCCACCGACCTTGGGTCATCGAAGTATTCATGCTCGGATGCCCGCCTCGGTGGCGTTGGGTGCCAGATGTCACCCGACTAGCGAGGGGTAACCAAAATGTCATGTGCCAGCTGTGCGTGCCCAGGTCACTCGGGCTCCGGCAGTGTGCGCGAATTTTCAAAAGTGGTTATAAAAATTATTAATAAATTGGCTATACGGCATTCGATTGGTTATGAAAAAAATAGCTTGATTGGTTATGTGAAACGATTTGCCGTTCATATATCGTGAAGCCATTGTTGAAAGATCGATTGCGGGAATAGCAGGTGTGAAGATTTGCCGGACTCGTAAATAAACCTTCGTGTGAAAATCGTACGAAAATAGTGAATGGTCATTGTTTGCTTGCCAATTTTAGGAATGGACCAACGTAGCTTTCACGAAAGTATCCACTTGTTTCAACTTGATTCGAAACGATTGGTGTTCAAATGCGCACTAAATTCTATTCGGATGAATTAAAGGCCGAGGCTGTTCGCCTGGTGGTTGAGAAGCGCTACTCCGCGGCCGAGGTTGCGTCAGCTTTCAACATTCGGAACGAGACGGTTCTGATATGGGTGAAGCGATTTCGCGACAGGAGGTCGCGTCTTGGTGAGATGGCGCAACTAAAAACGAGGCTCCACGAGGTCGTCATGGAGCGTGATGTCCTGATAGAGCTGACTACGCGCTTGCTGGACAAGACGGGATAGGTCTCGCCGCTCCATTTAATTGTGGATAACGACTTGTTCGAATGTTTTCCATATGGCGGCGATTTGGTCATTGCGTGGCATTGACTCGCTAGTGGCCGGACTGGCCTCGGATGTTTGCTGAATTACGGGTTTGGGCAGACTCATTCTGACCCATGGTCGATATAAATCAGAGGATGTCTTCATGAAACTTGGGGCCACAAAGCTTTCTTCGGCAGTCCGTCTGGCGCTTTCGCTGGGTGCAGTCATCGCTGCAGGTGCTTCGGGAGCGGCATTCGCACAGGATCAGTCCGCAACGCCACAAGGCACCACGAGTCCGCCCGCCCCGCAACAGAAGTCGACGACGCTGCAGACGGTGGTGGTCACCGGTTCGCACATTCGTCGCGTGGATCTGGAAACGGCCAGCCCGGTCATCACCATCGACCGCGCCGCGATCCAGGCCAGCGGCAAGCTGACCCTGGGCGATCTGGTGCAGGATCTGCCGGCCGTGACCGGCGGCAACGTCAATCCGCAGGTCAACAACGGCGGTGGTACCGGCGCCAGCACGATTGGTCTGCGTGGCCTGGGTCCGAACCGAACCCTGATCCTGGTCGACGGTCATCGCATCATCGGCAATCCGCTCATCGCCGATGCGGTGGATCCAAACTCGATCCCGGCGGCCATGATCGATCATATCGATGTGCTGACTACCGGTGCGTCGTCGGTCTACGGCTCGGACGCGATCGGCGGCGTGGTCAACTTCATCCTGCGCAAGGATTATCAGGGTGCCGAGTTCTCTGCCAACTTTGGTCAGTCCGACCACAACGACGGCGAGCAGCAGGGCTATACCTTCACGTTTGGCCAGACGTCCGACAAGGGCAGCATCATGGGCGGCGTGGATTACAACAAGACTGACGGCATCGAGGCTGGCAATCGCAAGTTCTCCAGGAATGCGGTGTCGTTGTACGGCACGAACGGCTTGGGTCCATCAGCACCACAGCCGGTCACGGCGAACATTGGCGGATCCTCCTCTGGAGTGAACGGACATATTCAGCTGACAGGAACCACCAACCCTGCGTTCCAGGCGGCGTTCGGTTCCGTGCCCAATTGCGGCTACCTGGCGCACACCCCGGGGGCGGGCACCAGCGATCCTTCCGACTATCACTGCTTCCAGGACAACGGTCCGGCCAGCGACAAGTACAACTACGCCACGGTCAATCTGATCCTGACGCCGCAGGAGCGCACCAGTGCGTTCGTCATGGGCAACTACAACCTGAGCGAGCATGTCATTGCTTACCTGGACGCGTACGTCAACAAGACTTCAGCCAACTTTGGCTTGGCACCGGACCCTTTGACCACCGCGGGTGGCTTGATCGTTTCGCCAGACAACTACTTCAACCCGTTCGGCGTGCAGTACGCGAATGGTGCAAGCGATCTGGGTGTGCGTCTCACATCGTTGGGCCTGCGCCAAACCTTCAGTGGCCTAACCACGGCGCAGCTGCATACCGGATTCAAGGGTGACTTTCCGATTGGCGACCAGACCTGGCAATGGGATGTGGGTCTGGACTACGGGCATGTGACCACAACCACCACGGTCACGAATCTGGTGAATCTGGGTATCCTGAATCAGGAAGCTGGCCCCTCTTTCCTGAATCCGGCCACGGGTACGGTGGTTTGCGGCACCCCGGGTAACATCATTACCGGCTGCATTCCGTTCAACCCGTTCGACATCCATACCCCGCAGTCGGTCGCCGCGCTCCAGGCCGCTTCATCGCCGGGTCTTGAAACAGGTACCGAGATCGAGAGGATCTGGCACGTCGACTTCAACGGCGGCCTGTTCGACCTGCCGGCGGGCACCGTCAATCTGGCGGTCGGTGCGGACTATCGCCAGGAATACGAAGACGACAAGGTCGACGGCTTGCTGACGATCGATCCGGCCACTGGCGACTGCACTCTGGGTAGCCAGTGCGCCTCAGGCTTGCAGGGTGGCTACAACGTCAAGGAAGGCTATGTCGAATTGTTCGTTCCTGTGCTGAACGAGCTGCCTGGCATCAAGTCGCTGAACGTCGACATTGGCGACCGTTTTTCCAAGTTCAACATGTTCGGTAGCACCAACAACCTGAAGTTCGCCATTGAATACAAACCGATCGACGATCTGTTGCTGCGCGGCACGATGGCCGAGGTGTTCCGCGCACCGAACCTCGCGGAAATCTATGGTTCGCCGGCTTCCTCGGCACCCAAGCTCGCCACCGATCCCTGCACCGGCTACACCGGCACGCCGGTCGACCCGGCTTGCGTCAATGTAGCTACCGACGGTAGCTTCAGAAATACCAACGTGGTCACGGGTACGCAGGCAGCCACGCTCGCGACGGGTTCGGACTACGCCGGTGTCGCGCTCAAACCGGAGCAGGGCAAGACCTTCGATTTTGGCGCGGTCTATAGCCCGTCATGGGCTCCGGGGCTGTCCTCGACGATAGACTTCTGGCATCTCTATTTGAACGACATCATTTCCCCGATTGCGCTGCAAAGTGAGCTCGATCTCTGCTCGGCCGGGCAGCTGTTCTATTGCCAGTTCATCCATCGCGTACCCAGCGGTGTCAATCAGGGGCAGATCGCGCCGAATACCCTGCAACCCACAGTCAACCTCGGCACTGCCAGCACGGGCGGAGTCGATTTCTCGCTGAATTACAAGCTGCCGGAGTTCTCGTTCGGCCAGGTCAGCACGGGTCTGAACGCGACCTATCTGAAGTACTACAACGAGCAAACGGCGCCCGGAACTGCTGCCAATGTCACCTACTATGACGCCGGGCATTTCATGCCGTTCGGCTCCGCGCAGGCGGCGGCTTGCCCGGGTGCTTCCGGCAACTGCCTGTTCCCGCGCTGGAAGGGGCAGGGCTTTGTGAACTGGAAGAATGGTAACTGGGACGCTTCGTGGCGCCTGCGTTACATCGGCCGCTTCCAGATGGGTTCGAAGAGCCCGTCGCAGGACGTGTTCCCGGATGGCTCGTGCTACTACGGAAGCATCTGCACGATTCATGGCGCCGAATACAAGTACGGTGCGACCGTTTATAACGACGTCTCGCTGGGCTACAACATCGAACCGTTGAATACGCGCGTCGAGTTTGGCGTCAACAACCTGTTCGACAAGCAGCCACCGCTCTTGTACGCCAACAACACGTTGAACTCGAATACCGATCCGAGCGACTTCGACACGATCGGGCGTTTCTTCTTTGGCCGGGTCACGGTCAAGTTCTGAGCTTGGCTTGACGGTTCAATCCTGGGGCCGCGCAAGTTGATTGCGCGGCCTTTTTCTTGGTCGGCGTATGTATGAGTTCCGATGCGCTGGCTACTTCCCCGGCCGCTGCACATCGCCCACGGTGCTGGATGCACGGTTGTCGATGGGAGTGAATCTTCAACGCACCTGTTGACCGCGTGCGTTGCGACCGCGCACGTAAAACATCAGCCCTATGGCGATAATCAAGCAGCTGCCGCCGACGACCTTGAGGAAAAACAGGCCTGGGTGGCCGCTGTGTTCAGGTGGCATCATCGAAGTCACGATGGCCAGCAAGGTGGTCGAAAAGCCGAGTCCGCTCACCAGCCAGCAGCCGACGGCTCCTCCTGGGACAAGCGTGATGCCGTTGGAGTCAGCTGCAGCTCGCCGCCGCAGCATCGGTAGTGAAGCGAAGATATACAGCAGCGGCAAAAGCCCGAGGATCACGGTCATGTCAATCAAGATCGAATACGTTTCGTGAATCGTGGCGCTGGAGAGTGCGGCGAGCAGAATGATGGTCACCACCGTGCTCTGAATCAGCAGTGCGACATAGGGGGAGCCGTACTTCGGATGCAACAAGCCCAACGGCTTCGGCAGATAGCGATCGACACCCACGACAAACGGGAGACGCGCGGTGCCGGTGATCCAGGCTCCGAGGCTACCCAGTTGCGAAAGGGCGAGCAGCCCGGCAGTTATCGGTCCGAAAAGCGGCAGTCCGATGCGCTTGCCGACGGCGGCCAGGGCCTGTGGAATACCGCCGATAAGATCGATCTGGCTGGTGGGCAGCGCCACCAGCAGCGCCGCCGTGCCTGCGATGTAAATCGCTGCGATCATCACTCCAGCAATCAGGATGGCGCGCGGTATCGTTTTTCTCGGCTCCTTGATTTCGCCACCGAGAATCGGCCCCAGCTCAAGGCCCGAATAGGCAAATGCAATGATCGCCAGTGTCGTCAATTCACTCATCGATCCGATATGGGGCAGCACATTTGATCGGGTAAATGCAGTAGCCGCACCGAATCGATACCAGGCCCAGACTCCGCTCAATACAATCACCGCGGTCACCAGCCAGGTGGCCATGCCGCCGATATTCTGCAGCCATTTCGCGCGCGAAAGGCCGATGACATTGAGCAGGGTGGCGCCCCACAGCGCCACCAGACAGAACACAGCGTTGTAGATGGCGTTGCCCGCGAGCGGCAACCATCGGTCACCGGCGACATACACGAACACGCCTGAAACAAACAGAAGTACGGAAGGAAAGAACACCAGATTGGAGGTCCAGTAACTCCAGCCTGCAATGAATCCATGCAAGTCGCCGAAAGCGGCTTTGGACCAAAGGTACAGACCGCCTTCGCCCGGAAGACGCGAACTCAGTTCCAGCACGGTCAACGCCAGCGGCACGAAAAAAATGATCAGCGCCAATGCCCAGAGGGCCAGGCTCGAAGGTCCGATCTGCGCGGCCGTCGATAGCCAACGCAATCCAACCACCGCGGCGATATTGAGCAGCACAAGATCCCGCAAGCCCAGGACACGATGCATCCTGGGACCGTCGGTTACGTTGGCGATCCGCTTCATACGGTAGGGCCCCCTGAGCTTGGGCTGTTACCGCCCCCTGCGGTAACGCCGTAGGCAATATACGCCGCCGCCGGGCAGGGCGACTGTCTTGTACCTATTCTCCCTGGCCGAACCTTGGCCGGACGCGTACCAAGTTGTGATCCCCCCGGATGCACCTAAAAGATCGGCGCTTACCAGATCAGGTCATCGGGCACCTGAAACTTCTGGTAGTACTCATCGTCCTCGCTGACATCGACAGTCGCTACGCTGCTGCCATGGTCGAGCACGATCATCGTCGCATCGCGGGCATGGAGCTTGTCGGCGGCGGCGCGGGGCAGCAGCTCGTAGCCCTGGTCGTGGCGAACGATCACGAGTGTGCCGCTGGCGAGCTGGGCGCGCAGGGGTTCGTTCACGAGCATGCTTTTGATCGCATCGCCATCGGTGAAACGGTAAGCGATCTCGCCTTCGCGTTTCACTTTGTGGGCGTCGACGATCTGACGGATTTGCGCGCGCTGCTCGCTGGCGCGGGTTTGCGCATTGCGCTCGGCGGCCAATGTGCGATCGCGCTCGGCGCGTTCCGCCTGCAGTCGCTGTGCATCCACCTGTTCGGCACTGGGTGGTGCGGGCGTCTTGCCCTGTCGCTGTTTGGCTTGCTCGCGCACGACCTGGGCAGCCTTGGCCTTGTTGACCAGGCCGGCTTTGAGCAGTTGTTCCTGCAGGGGATTGCGCATACGTGGACGGGACTGGCTTGGCAGGATTGCGGACGGCCATTGTAACGCTGAGCCCAAGGGTCGGCCTCATCAGCGCCATGGCGCGCGGAGGTTCAGTACCCCACGAGGTGTTGCGACCAGGCTGGGGGGTATTTCCCAATCGGGGCAGGGTGACATAGAGTGTGTGCGCGAGGCTCTTCGGGGAGGGGGAGGATGGCGATCTACCACCTTGATGGGTCGGCTCCGGTCGATGTTGAGGTTGATCTGTGCATCATCGGGGCTGGCCCTGCTGGGATCTCTATTGCGCGGACGTTCATCGGAACGTCGGTGAGTGTATGCGTCGTCGAGAGCGGTGGACTTGCCGCAGAGCAGGTCAACCAGGAGCTCTACGAAGGTACGTCCATCGGAGCGGTGGCGTTCGACCCCACCATTTCGCGGATGCGTATATTCGGTGGTACCGGCAAACTTTGGGGTGGCGGCTGCATACCGCTCAGCACCCTGGACCTGGGGCAGCGGGAATGGGTTCCGCATAGTGGTTGGCCGCTCTCGTACGCCGAGCTCGAGCCGTACTACGCGCGCGCGCGAACGTTCTGTCGCATCGAGTCGCATGAGTTCGCCGATGGCTCCTTTCTCACCCGGCCATCGCGCCCACCGGTTCCGTTCGATTCCCGCAAGCTGGTCAATCAGATCTTTGTCAGCAACCCGGTCCGCTTTGGCGAGACCTATGCGCCGGAGCTTGAGCGAGCTGAAAACATCAAGGTCTTGTTGCACGCCAATCTGCTTGAGCTTCAGGCCTCGCCCGGCGGGTCCTTGGTTCGGCAGGCCCGCATACGCTCACTCGGCGGTAAGGAGGGGGTGGTTCGTGCGCGGCACTACGTACTCGCGTGCGGGGGAATCGAGAACGCCCGGCTCTTGCTGTTATCAGACTCCGTTGTCCCTCACGGGCTTGGCAATGACCGCGACCTGGTGGGGCGGTTCTTCATGGACCATCCGACCGGCAAGCTGGGTACGCTTCTGGCCAATGCCCCGCATCGGCTCACGCAGCCCTACGATCGCAGCCGGGGCAACGTGTTTCCGGAGATTTGCCTGTCCGATGAAGCCGTGGGGGCGCATCGGCTGCTGAGTGGGCGCATCCGTCCCGTCGCCGTCGAGGGTCCTGTTCCGAAAGGGATACAGGCCATGCGTGGTCTTCGCGCCGCACTGCGGCAGTCGGAGCTGGACGAAAGCTCAGCCATGCAGGAGCGCCTGTGGGCGGCGATGAAATACACACCCAACGATGATGGAACGGCAGTAGCCTCCAAGGGGGTTGGCAGGTTGGCGCTGCAGCTGGGCCTGGGGGTTGGGGATATCGCCAGGGCGCTGGGGCAGAAGTTGATCGGCAAGCCCACGGTGAAGAGTGATCACGTGGACCTGATGGGATATTTCGAGCAGGCACCCAATCCCGACAGCCGGGTCACGCTGGGAACCAAGCTCGATGCCTTGGGGCAGCGAAAAATCTGCGTCGACTGGCGGCTTACCCCGCTTGATTGGCATACCTATCGGACCGCTGCGATGATCTTCGGCACCGAACTGGCGCGTGTGTGCGGCGGACAGTTTCAACTCGAGCCATGGCTAAGCGAGGGCGACGGGGCCATCCCGCAGATCAGCGGTACCGCGCATCATCTGGGAACGACGCGGATGTCCGACGATCCGCATAAAGGTGTCGTCGATCGTCAATGCCGGGTGCATGGTGTCGACAACCTCTACGTTGCCGGGAGCTCGGTCTTTCCGACGGGCGGCTGGGCGTTCCCGACGTTCAGCATCGTCGCTTTGAGCCTGCGGCTCGCCGATCATCTGCGAGCTCGCATGACAGCGTGAATTGCCGGGCATTGAGCGTAAAACGGTGGCTAGCCCTTCGCCTCACATGCGTTGCAAGGTCGGTGGCGGTCATCATCCACCGGGTAGCGCTTGCGCCATGCTGAGGTGCTGTTTCAGCGCTGGCAGGGTATCGGCCGCAAACGTGCGCAGGTGCGGGTCCGTGCCGAACGATGCTTCCTGGGTGAACAGACTTATTGCATCCTCGTGGTCCCTCTCCGCGACCCGGGCATAGTGCTGATCGAACGATGCGCCGCTCATGCCCTTAAGCGAGTCGATGCTCTTTTGCTGCCGCCTCGTCGGCCGCCCAGCCAGGTCAAGCCCGAGGGGAGTGGCGATATTGTCCAGCGCCGTATTGGCCGCAGTGTGATCGGTCACCATCTTGTTCGCGAAGGTTTTCACGGCGTCTGACTGACCTTGTGATGCGGCCAGGTTTCCCAACTCAATTTCTGCGAGGTTGGCGGCACCGGCCTGACTGACGAACATGCGGTCTCCCTGCGGAATGGGGTCGCCGGCCAACGTCGGGCCGGCCCCTGCCGAGGCTTGCGCGTAAAGCGAAGTACATGAAACGGCGGCGGCGAAGCATGTGGCCAACAAGATTGGCTTGTTCATGAGTGCGCCCTCAACTGGTTTCAGGGGCGTTAGCGTGGTCTCTCCCATGTGCAGATCATGTTGAGTTGGTGTGATGTGGCTGCTATGGATGGACAGCCAAATCGTTGCCCTTTCCAGCGGTGTAACAGGGGCGTCAGCGCAAGCCCATACCTTCCCGTTGGTCGGTCGCTGTCCAGTCTCGTGCATTTCCCCCTACGTCCCGCCGCAACGGCCTTCAACTGACCACCCCATATGATCTACGGGCGGGTAGACTCGTGCTTCAGGGGGCTTCCATCAAGCCACTCGCTGATGGGGAAGGGTGACCATGGATGCCGAAAAGGTTGTTTTGATCGTCGATGACGATCACGCCGTGCTCGAAACCATGCTGATGCTGCTGGAAGGTAACGGTGGCTTTCGCGTGTATTGCGCGATGGGTTCGCTGGGGGCGACAGCCAGCCTTTCGGCGCACGACCATTTCGATGTGATCGTTGCGGATGTCGTCCTGGCTGGCGAGACCACCGGCATCGACGTCTGCAATCTCGGCCGGCGCCTTTACCCCCAGGTTGGGCTGGTCGTCATTTCCGCCGACCCGCATATCGGCATGGAGAGCCTGCCGCAGAACAGCATCTACCTGCGCAAACCGTTTGGTGGCAATGACCTGATCGCTGCCATCGAGCAGGCTCAGGTGCTTGCCACGGTGAGCTAGGTCAGCGCGCATCAGCGCGTTCCCTGATCCAGGATGATCCACGGCGACGGCATTCGGCCTCGCTGATGCTGGTTATTTTCCGCGCCGACAACCTCTATGTCGCTGGCAGCTTGGTCTTTCCGACCTTCAGCATCGTCGCCTTGAGCCTGCGGCTTGCTGCATGGCCAACCGAGTCACCGACGATAGCTTGAGGCGGCTCGCTGGTGATCCATCACAACCCACCACCAGGCAGCGAGTGCGCCATGCTGAGATGCTGCTTCAGCGTTGGAAGCATGCGGGCGGCAAAGGTGCGCAAGTCCGGGTTGGCGCCGAACGATGCTTCCTGGGTAAACAGCCTGACGGCATCCTCGTGGTCCTTCACCGCTATCCGGCCGTAGTGCCGGTCGAACGATGGGCCACTCATGCTTGCCAGAGAATCAATGGTCTTTTCCTGCAGCATCGTCGGTTGCTGGGCCAAGGCCAACCCTAGCGGACCAGCGAGATTGTTCAGCGCCACATTGGCATCGGTGTGATCGATGACCATGCGGTTCCCGAAATTCCTCACTGCGTCGGACTGCCCTTGCGACTCTGCCAGCTGTCCCAGCGCGACTTCGGCCATGTTGGCGGCGCCGGCTTGGCTGACGAACATGCGATCGGCTTGCGGGATGGTATCGCCCGGCGAATGCGGACCACCGCCCGCCGAGGCTTGCGCATACAGCGACGTGCATGAGACGGCAGCGACGAAACAGGTAGTCAGCAAGATCGACTTTTTCATGGGCGGGGCCTCGGATGCGTTCGGTAACGCAAGCCTCGCCTTTCAAGTGTGCAGCTCACGTTGACTTTGCGTGACGCGATTGCATCCATGGCCCAAGGGGGTTTTCACCCCGGGGCAGCCCGGACTGTTCTCCATGTCGACCGGCATGTGGCCCACGACGACAGAATCCAGCCGCGCTTCTGCGGGCTATTTTCCCCAGGTAACGAACATCACGATCGCCGCGGCAGCCATTGCTGCTGTGGCGAGCCAGCCGAAAATCTTCAGCACCCAAGGCATCGTGAACTTGCCCATCACTTTCGAACTGGAGCCCATCAGCATCATCACGATCATCAGCGGCACGGCCGCCACACCGTTGATCACAGCACTCCAGTACAGCGCCTTGATCGGATCCAGCGGCGTCAGGTTCAGCGCGATGCCGGCTACGCTGGCTACGATCAGCACGCCGTAGAAGAATTTGGCCTTTTTCGGTTTGTGCTCCAGGCCGCCACGTTGGCCGAACGCGCCGGAAGCCGCATAGGCTGTGGCGCCAGCCAGCACGGGGACGGCCAGCAGACCGGTGCCGATGATGCCGGCCGCAAACAGCGCAAACGCGAGTTTGCCCGCCAGCGGGCGCAGCGCCTGGGCCGCGTCGGACGAGGTCTGGATGTCGGTCTTGCCGTGGGCATGCAGCACCACGGCGGTCGTCAGAATGATGAAGAAGGCAACCAGGTTGGAGAACACCATGCCAATCGTGGTGTCGATGCCGATGCGGCGTAACGCATCCGGTGCCTGCATTGGCGCCCTCTTCAATGACTTTCGTTCGTGGTTGGAATGGATCTCTTCCACTTCTTGCGCAGCCTGCCAGCAAAACAGGTATGGACTGATCGTGGTGCCGAGCACGGCCACCAGGCCAACGGCGTATTTGGCATTCCAGGTAATCGGTGGCACCACGATGCTCTTGAGCACGGCTGGCCATGGCACCTGGATCACCATGATGGTTGCCACGTAAGCGAACAGGGTGAGCGTAAGCAACTTGAGAAAGGGCGAATAACGCGAGAACGGAATAAACATCTGCAGCAGCAATGACACCAGCGCAAACGCTGCGGCGTAAACCAGCGCAGGGCCGCCGATCAGCAACTTCAACGCTGCGCCCATGGCGCCAATGTCTGCCGCAAGATTGATGACGTTGGCGATGATGATGGACAGAACCAGTCCATACACCAGCGACCTGGGATAGTACCTGCGGATACCGTCCATCAAGCCGTGACCGGTGACCCGCCCGATCCCTGCGCTGATGCCCTGGATCGCAATCATCAGTGGCATCGTCAGCAGGATGCACCAAAGCATTCCATAACCGAATGCCGCGCCTACCTGAGAGTAGGTCGCGATGCCGCTGGGGTCATCGTCGGCGGCACCGGTGATCAGCCCGGCACTGAGTCGCCCCCATAGCGGTCCCGACCTGCCTTCCGAGGTATGGGCTTGTTCGGTCACCACGGTTTCGGTCATTGCGGAGCTCCCCCTGCGCAACTTTGCGCAAGCTACAGGCCGAGCATGGCACACAGAATGATGATGCCCGGATGATGGAAGCGTCGAGGCGCAGATGCATCGAATTCATGCACCTGGCAGCGCCATCAGTACAGCTGGTGCATGAGGCGACCGGTCAACGTCACGATGCCTGATGCGGGTAGCCGAGCGGTTGATCAACCCGGTCCTGCAACCGTCTCGGGGTGTGCGCGCGATGACCCGAATACCTCTTCAGGCCACGCAGGCGAAACGCCCCGAGCGGGGCGTTCGCTTTCGCTGACGCGTCTACTGCTTATCTACTTTATTGAATCCGCGTAACGTTGCCATTCGCGTCGACCTGCACCACATCACCCTGCCGGATGGTGCTGGCGTCCTTGACCTGGATGTTGGTGAAGGTGCCATTGCCCATACGCAGGTTCAGTACCCAGGTATCGCTGCCGCCACCCTTGCCGATCGCGTTGCCGGCGAAGCCTCCACCGACAGCACCACCGACCGTGGCGATCGTGCGACCGCTACCTTTGCCGATCTGGTTGCCGATGACACCGCCAGCCACGGCACCGATGATCGCGCCGGCGGTGCCGCTGTTACGGCCCTGAGTGACATTGTGTTGCACACCCTGCACGGTGCCGCACTGGTCACAGCGCAGATAAATGCCGTCTGGACGCATCAACACGCCATTGTTTGGTTGCGCGGTGGCGACGCCGGTACCAGCAAGGGTGAGCGCTGCGGCAACAGACAGGGCAATCAGGGGCTTGATGTTCATGGGTCTCTCCTTGAGTGGTGGGGCGCAGTGGTGGAGCACGGTGGGGTCACGCTGATCAGTCTAGATATGCAAGCTGAATCATTTGTCAAAAGCATCGGGATACCGGATCACTGGCATCAGGTACTACGCAATTTACGAAATGTTTTTTGAATCAGCCTCGTGGAGTCCGTCGCTTTCAGCTGGTTCCGACCGCTTCAATAACCATGCCAGCACGGGTGGCGTGACCATGGCAGTGAGTAGCGACATCGCTACGATGATCGCGTAGATTCGATTGGTAAAAACACCGGCGGCCAGGCCGAGGCTGGCGATCACCACGCCAACTTCGCCACGCGGCACCATGCCAAACCCGACGATGGCCGCGCTGCGCTGGCCCAGTGACAGCGCGCCGAGCCAGCCGCCGATGAGCTTGGATGCAATCGCAATCGCGGTGACCACGGCGAGCATCAGCAACGCATCGGCGCTGGCCAGCTCATGCAGGTCGATCTTGCTGCCGGTGACCACGAAGAAGAACGGCGTAAGCAGTGCGAGCAGCGGCACGGTCTGCTGCTCCAGCGTATGTTGCTGGCGGGATTCCGAGGCGATCATGCCGGCCAGAAACGCGCCGATGATCGCCGCCAACCCGAACAGGGTGGACAGGTAGGCCAGCCCCAGGCACAGCGCCAGCACGATCATCAGCGGCGAATGCGGGCTCAGCGGCCGCTCCAGCCAACTGGAGTTCCAGCGCATCACGCGTGCGCCGCCCCAGCCGATCACCGCGATAAAGCCGATCGCGCCGGCCAGCACCAGCAGCAGCTGCGAGAGGTCGAAGCCGCCGCCGCCCTGCAGCGAAACCACCACCCCGAGTAGCAGCATGGCGAGGATGTCGTCGATCACCGCCGCGCCGAGTATCACCTTGCTCTCGATGCGCTGCAGCGCATTCAACTCCTGCAGCACGCGCGCGGTAATACCGGCTGAGGTGGCAACGAACGCAGCGGCCACGAACAGCGATTTGTCCCAGCTGAAGCCGCTGCCATGTGCCCACACGCTGCCCATGGCGAACGGCACCAGCACGCCGAGCACGCCGACCAGCAGCGCGACCTTGCCAACTTTCTTCAGATCCTCCAGTCGCGTTTCCAGGCCGACGGCGAACAGCAGCAGCACCACACCGATTTCGGCCAGCACATCCAGTGGTGTGCCGGTGGCGACCTGATCCGGGGTGATCCAGCCGAGCAGCGTCGGGCCAATCACACAACCAGCGGCGATCTCGCCGACCACGCCAGGCAGTTTCAGTCGCTGCGCGATCTCGCCGCCGATCTGCGCGGCGACGAATACGATGAACAGGGTGAGCAGGATCTCGCTGGCGTGATGCATGTGGCGCGCGCCCAGACTGTCGATGGTGCCTGCATGCTACATGCAGCCCGGCGCGAGGTGCGCCCGTAGGTTGGGCTGAGCGCAGCGAAGCCCTACGGCTCTGCGGGGCACATGTTGGGCATCGCTGCGCTCAGCCCAACCTACGCGATATCCAGGCTACGTGGCGCGGTGGCTTACTCGGGCTCGGTCACTACGGGGCCGGGCAGGGGGCGATCGTGCCGCAGCCGGCTGAACACACGGCTGGCCACGGCGGTAATCGCCGCCAGCAACAGCACCGTCCAGCGGAAGGCGACGACGTAGTCCTCGTGGGCGTGGCCTTGCAGCAGCGCCTCCATCAGCAAGGTGGCCAGCGCGATGCCGAAACTCATCGCCAGGTATTGCGCGGTCGAGGCCATCGACGAGGCCATCGAGGCATGCTTGATGTCCAGGTCGTTGTAGATCAGCGTGTTCATCGCGGTGTATTGCAGGCCCGCGAAGCCGCCGTAGAGAAACGTCAGCAGCGCGATCACCCAGACCGGGGAGGTCGGACCGAGCAGGGCGAATGAGGCCAGCAGCAGCGCCACCATCAGCGTGTTGCCGAGCAGCAATCGACGATAGCCGAAGTGCACCAACGCCCGATTGATCACCCACTTGGCACTGATCGAACCCACCGCCTGCGGCACCATCATCAAGCCGGCCATCAACGGCGACCAGCCGCAACCCACCTGCAGAAACAGCACCAGCAGCAGAAACATGCCGGAGATACCCAGTCGGGTAAACAGGCCGCCAGCCAACGCCACCCACACGCTGCGCACACGCAGCAGGCTCAGATCCGCCACCGGATACGCCGTGCGGCGGCTGTGCCACACATACACGGCGCCCAGCAGCAGGGCGGCCGCGCTGCACAGGCCGATCCGATCCCACGGCACCGGCTTGCTGCCGGCCAGTTCCGAGGCGGTGAGCAGCAATGCGGAGGTCGCGGCAAACAGCAGGAAGCCCAGCATGTCGAAGCGATTGGCGCGCTCCAGCCGGTAGTCGGGCATGTCGCGTCGGTTCATCCATACGCCGGCAATCGCCACGGGCACATTAACCAGGAAGATCAGCCGCCACGAGGTGAACTCCACCAACGCGCCGCCCAGCAACGGCCCGAGTACCGAGCCAAGCAACCCGAACGTAGCCACCGTGCTCATCGCGCGCACGAACTCGCGCTTGGCGATACTGCGAACCAGCACATAGCGGCCCACCGGCATCAACGAGGCGCCGCCAATACCCTGAAGTACACGCGCCGCGACCAGTTGCGGCAGCGTCTGCGCAACGCCACACAACAACGAGCCCACGCCGAACACAACGATGGCGATACCAAACACTCGGCGCGTGCCCAGTCGGTCGCACAGCCACGGGCTGGCTGGAATCAGGATCGCCAGGGTCAACACGTAACTGGTCAGCGCCGTGCGCATGCCCAGCGGAGTGACCTTGAGCGCCTCGGCCATCGCTGGCACTGCCGTGTTGACGACGGTGGAATCCAGCGCCTGCATGAAGAACGCGGCGGCAACCAGCCACAGCAGGCCGCGGAAGTGCTCGCGAGAGGAAATTTCGGATATGGCGGCTGAAACCGTCGCTGGCATCGGGTCAGCGGGGGCGGCAGCGTGGGGATCCGCGGCGGCTGGGGGGGACATTGCCCGATATGATACCTGCTGTGACAGCTTACTTTACGTGAACGCCGTTCGCAGAGTCAGGCAAGTTTCATCTGCAGAGAGGGTTCGAACAACTCAGGGTTCGTCATTCCACTGTTCGTCATTCCGGCGAAGGCCGGAACCAGTACCTGCAAGACGCCGCCGACTCACAAACTACTCGGCGACTTTATACAGGCTCTAAACTGCGAAACAGGAAGGAGACCTGCATGACCCAATCCCCAGCCCCCACCGACATCGTTGATCGCATCGCGACCCTGCGGGCGCAGATCGAACAGGCCAATTACCGTTACCACGTACTCGACGATCCGGAGATCAGCGACGCCGAATACGATCGCCTGATGCGCGAGCTGGAAGCGCTGGAAGCCAAGCATCCGGCACTGGCCTCGGACGATTCTCCAACACGCAAGGTGGGCGCGCGGGCGCATGGCGGTTTTGCCGAAGTGCGTCATGCCATTCCGATGCTTTCCCTGGGCAACGCGTTCGAGCAGCCCATTGAGGAAGGGCAGCGTGATGACGATCGCACACGCTTCCGCGAGGTAGCCGAGTTTGAACGGCGGATCGAGCAGACGCTGGATCGGCGCGAGCCGGTGTTTTCGGTGGAGCCGAAACTGGACGGCCTGGCGATCAGCCTGCGCTATGAGAACGGCGCATTCGTGCGGGGTGCGACGCGTGGTGACGGCGAAACTGGCGAGGATGTCACGGCTAATTTGCGTACCGTGCGCGCGATTCCCCTGCGCCTGCGGGGCGAGGGCTGGCCAGCCGTGCTGGAAGTGCGCGGCGAGGTGATCATGCTGCGCAAGGATTTCGAAACGTTCAACGACTACGCCCGCGAGCATGGCGAGAAAACGCTGGCCAATCCGCGCAATGGCGCGGCCGGTTCGTTGCGCCAGCTTGATCCGGCAATCACCGCAAAACGCCGGCTGAGCTTTTTTGCCTACGCCGTTGGCGTAGTCGAAGGCGCTGAGCTGCCGCCGACACATTCAAAGACTCTGCAGCAGTTGCGCGAATGGGGTTTTCCGGTTTCGCCTGAAGTGGATACGGCAAGAGGGCTCGACGGTCTACTCGCCTACTTCCGTCGCATCGGCGCCAAACGCGACACCCTGCCGTACGACATTGATGGCGTGGTCTACAAGCTGGACGACTACGCCGGTCAGCGCGAGATGGGTTTCGTTTCGCGTGCACCGCGCTGGGCGATCGCGCACAAATTTCCGGCGCAGGAAGAGATGACGCGCCTGCTCGACATCGAAGTGCAGATCGGCCGCACCGGCGCGGTGACGCCACGCGCGCGAATGGAACCGGTGCAGGTAGCCGGCGTCACAGTCACCTACGCGACGCTGCACAACGCCGATCAGATCGCGCGGCTGGATGTGCGCGTGGGCGACACCGTGATCGTGCGCCGGGCCGGTGACGTGATTCCGGAAGTGGTGCGGGTGGTCGAAGATCGCCGCCCTGCCGGAACTCACCGGTGGAAAATGCCGACGGTCTGTCCCGTCTGCGGCTCCGCGCTGGTACGCGAGGAGGGTGCTGCCGCGTGGCGCTGTTCCGGCGGTCTGATATGTGCGGCGCAGCGCAAGGAGGCATTGATCCATTTCGCCTCGCGTCGCGCGATGGACATCGAGGGGCTGGGCGAGCGCTTCGCCGAAGCGCTGGTCGAATCGGATATCGTGCAAACGCCGGCCGATCTTTACGGACTTAGCGTCGAACGTTTCGTGGCGATGAAACAAGCCATCGACGAGCGCGACGGCACGACGCCGGAGACCGTGAAGGCCGGCAAGGTCGCCACGAAATGGGCGGAAAACCTGGTCGAAGGTATTGCCGCGAGCAAGCACACGACGCTGGCGCGCTTCCTGTTTGCGCTCGGCATCATGCATATCGGCGAAAGCACGGCGAAGACGCTGGCGGCGTGGCTTGGCCGGCTCGATTTTGTGCGCAACATGCCAGCGCCGGTATTGCGTGTGCTGCCTGATGTCGGCGACGAAGTAGCAGCGTCCATCGCCGCATTTTTTGCACAGCCGGGCAATCAGCGCGTTGTCGATGCGTTGCTCGCGACCGGCATAGTTTTCAGTGACGAGGCGCCGCCGTCGCCGAAGTTGCGTGGCCGACTGGACCTGGCCGTGCTGCTGGACATGGCGAAGATCAGCAAGCTTGGCCCGAAGAGTACCCGCGTGCTCGCTGAGCACTATCCGACGCTGGCGAAGCTGCTTGCCGCGGGTTCCGCACACTGGATTGTCGCCGGCCTGCCGTCGTCTGCCGCGACGAACCTTGCGGCGTTCATTGCGGACGAAGCGAATCTGGCCCCGCTGCGTGAGGCCGAGGCAGCGATGCAACATTTGTTGTCGGCGATTCCGCACGCCGCGCACGCCACAACCGCACCGCTGGAGGGGCAGACGATCGTGCTCACTGGCACGTTGCCCACGCTGAGCCGTGACGAAGCGAAAGAACGCCTGGAAGCACTCGGCGCCAAGGTATCTGGTTCAGTGTCGAAGAAGACCAGCTTTGTGGTTGCCGGCGAGGCTGCCGGTTCGAAGCTCGACAAAGCCCAGGAGCTTGGCGTGGAAGTGTGGGACGAAGCGCGCCTACTGGTACTGTTGGCCCAACACGAGGGCACGACTGGCCAGGGGACGAGGTGATGCGCGCGACGCCATTGATCACATCGCTGCAATTGCGCGCACGGCTCTACGCATTGATTCGCGCTTTCTTCGCCGAGCGTCACGCGCTGGAAGTGGAGACGCCGATACTCTCTGCCAGCGGCAATACCGATCCGAACATCGCAAGTTTCCATACGCAGTTCAGCGGCCATGTCGATGCGGGTGCGCGCGAGCGCTGGTTGCGCACGTCGCCGGAACACCCGCTCAAGCGCCTGCTGGCGGCAGGCGTCGGCGACTGCTACGAGCTGGGTCGGGTGTTTCGCAACGGCGAGGCCGGTGGCCGGCACAATCCCGAATTCAGCATGCTGGAGTGGTATCGCGTCGGCTGGGATCACCGCCGACTGATGGAGGAGACCATCGCCCTGGTGGAGTCGGCATTGGCGATGCAGGGACGCCGCGCCGAAGTGCTGATCGAGAATTACCGGCAGTTTTTCATCGACGAGCTGGGCATCGATCCGCTGCATGCACCCATCGACGATTTGCGCGCGCTGCTGGCCGATCAGAACATCGATCCGGCCGGTCTTACCCGCGATGACTGGCTGGACCTGCTGATCACCCACCAGCTGCAGCCGGCATTTCCGCGCGATCGAATAACAGTGATCCACGACTACCCGGCAAGCCAGTGCGCGCTGGCGAAGATCCGCCCCGGTGAAACGCCGCTGGCCGAACGCTTTGAGCTCTATCTGGGGCCACACGAGCTGGCGAACGGCTATCACGAATTGAACGATGCGGCGGAGCAGCGCCAGCGGTTCGAGCGGGACAATGCGGTGCGCCGTTCGCGGGGCCAGCGTGAAATTCCGATCGACGAAGCATTGCTCGATGTGCTGGATGCAATGCCCGATTCAGCGGGTGTGGCCATGGGCGTGGAGCGCCTGCTGATGTGCCTGGCTGACACCGACGCGATCGCGGATGTGTTGGCGTTTCCGTTTTCCGAGGCGTGACGTAAAAGCCCCGCCGAATGGCGGGGCCTTTACGCATCAGTCGCGGCTTTCCAGCAGATAACGGTAGATCAGTCCGCCGATCACGCCGCCAATCAACGGCACCAGCCAGAACAGCCACAGCTGTTCGATCGCCCAGCCACCCTGAAACAGGGCCACACCAGTCGAGCGGGCAGGGTTCACCGAGGTGTTGGTGACCGGGATGCTGATCAGGTGGATCAGGGTGAGCGTGAGGCCGATCGCGATGCCGGCGAAACCGGCCGGTGCACGCTTGTCAGTGGCGCCGTGGATCACGATCAGGAAAAACGCGGTCATCACCGTTTCGCAGACGATCGCCGACCGCATCGAGAAGCCACCCGGCGAATGCGCGCCGTATCCGTTGGAGGCGAAGCCGCTGGCGCTGGCATCAAAGCCTGCCTTGCCGCTGGCGATGAGGTACAGCACTGCCGCTGCAGCGATCGAACCGACCACCTGCACCACGATGTACGGAATCACATCTTTTGCGGGAAAACGGCCGCCCGCACAGAGCCCTACGGTCACCGCCGGATTGAAATGGCCACCGGAAATGTGCCCCACCGCATACACCATCGTCAGCACGGTGAAGCCGAAGGCAAGTGCCACGCCCGCGAAACCGATACCGAGCTCGGGGAAGGCAGCGGCCAGTACCGCGCTGCCGCAGCCTCCCGTTACCAGCCAGAACGTGCCGAAAAACTCGGCAGCCAATCGTTTGCTCATGCTCATCTACGACTCTCCTTGTGTTGATAAAGACTTTGCAGCTCCCCACCGCGCGAGCCTGCGCGGTGCTGACATCGAGAGCTTGGCTGGGCGAAACGATACGCCATTTTCTTGACTTGCCCAATCCTGCGGGAAGGGACGAGCACCAGCCTTTGAGGGCAAGGCGCTGCTGGTGCTATGTTGCCGGGCCACTTCGCTGCGCCTGGACAGGTTCATTCGATGACTACTGCCGCTGAATCGTTCTCAAATTCCCGCTTGTCCGAGCGTGCGCTGGACCGCAGAGACGTCCGCACGCTTGCGCTCGCTGCGCTCGGCGGGGCGCTGGAGTTTTACGACTTCGTGGTGTTCGTGTTCTTCGCGATTCCGCTGGGCCATCTGTTCTTTCCCAAGGACACCCCACCCTGGCTGGCTCTATTGCAGTTGTATGGCATCTTTGCGGCCGGTTACCTGGCGCGGCCGCTCGGTGGCATCGTGATGGCGCACTACGGCGACACGTTGGGGCGCAAGAAGATGTTCACGCTCAGCGTGTTCCTGATGGCGCTGCCGACGCTGGGCATCGGCCTGCTTCCGGTATACGCGCAGATCGGCATGCTTGCGCCATTTTTGTTGCTGCTTTTGCGGGTAGTGCAGGGCATCGCGGTGGGTGGCGAGGTGCCCGGTGCATGGGTGTTCGTGGCTGAGCACGTGCCGGCGAAGCGGATTGGTTTTGCCTGCGCCAGCCTCACCTCGGGGCTCACCGTCGGAATCCTGATCGGTTCGCTGGTGGCTGCCGCCATCAACCGCGGACTCGCGCCGGTCGAGGTGCTCGCCTGGGGTTGGCGGTTGCCGTTCCTGGTTGGCGGCGTCTTCGGCTTTTTCGCCGTATGGCTGCGCCGCTGGCTCAGCGAGACCCCGGTGTTTGAGGCGATGCACGCGCGTCGCGAACTGGTTTCGGGATTGCCGTTGAAGCAGGTGTTCGCGCGGCACCTGCCGAGCGTGCTGCTGTCGATGCTGGTGACCTGGATGCTCACGGCCGCGATCGTGGTGATCATCCTGATGACGCCGTCGCTGGTGCAATCGGTATTCCATATCGAGCCCGCGCGCGCGTTCCTCGGCAACAACGCGGCGTCATTCGCACTCGCGCTGGGTTGCCTGTCCTACGGTTGGCTGGCCGATCGCTTTGGCTATGCGCGGACGTTGTTGCTCGGAGCGGTCGGGTTGTTGCTGTGCAGCTATGCGTTGTACTTCGATCTGCAGGCCGGCGCCGCGCATTTCGTCGCGCTGTATGCGTTGGCCGGTTTCAGCGTCGGCGTGGTCGGCGTGGTGCCGGCGCTGATGGTGGTGGCGTTCCCGCCGGCGGTGCGCTTCTCCGGACTGTCGTTCTCGTACAACATTGCGTATGCGTTGTTCGGTGGGCTCACGCCGCCGCTGATCGGCATTCTGGTAACGCACTTTGGTGTGCTGGCACCGGCCCACTACGTGGCCATGACCGCGTTGATCGGAGCCGGTGCCGCGACCTGGTCAATGCTCGCGCAGCGTGGTCGTGCCGGGCATGGACAGTTGTCGGCGGACTAGAACTCCAGTTCCTGCGCCGCACACAAATAATCGACCAGGGGTGAGGCACGCTTGAACGTTGCGACAACCCACGGCAACAGTTCCGTCGAGCAGGCGAGTGCTTCGTCGAAGTTTTCGCCCACGGCGAAATCCTTGCGCTTGAGATCCTCGATCAGCTCGTGCCCGGGATCGAAGCCACGTGGCGGCCGGCTCAGCGATTCGCCCCAGAACGTGAGGTGCTCGCGGAATGACTTGCTCTGCGTGGCGCGTTTCCACGCGGCAGGGTTGTCGGCAATGAACCCACGGATGTGCTTCAACGCATCCGGCTCCGGATGCCACATGCCGCCGCCGGCGAAGCAATCGCCTGGCTGGATATGCACGTAGAACGACGGCGCCGGAATCTCGTGCCGCCGCTCATGGAAGAAGCGTGAACCCTGCCAGGGCTTGTACGGCAGCTTGTTGTTGGAAAAGCGCGTGTCGCGATAAATGCGGAACAACGAGCCGCCGTTCTTGCGCGGATCAGCACGGTAGTGCGAGCTGATCTTCGTCAGCGGCGCCTGCAGGTCGGTGATCAGCGCAAGGAACGGCTCACGCACATGACGCTCATAGTCGTCCTTGTGCTCGGCAAACCACTCACGGCTGTTGTTGCGCTCCAGCGCCCGCAGAAAGCGGAACGTAGCGGGCGAGAAATAGGCTTTCGGCATGGCAGATCAGATCTCGAATTAGGCGAAGATGGGAGTGAGCCCGCGAAGGGCCGGCCGCAGGAGTAGTCCGAAGCCCAACGTGGCGGTCGACGGCATGTTGGGCATCGCTGCGCTCACCCCAACCTACGGAGGGTGTGGATCAACGTCGAATGTAGGTTGGGGTGGCAAGTTCTCGTAGGTTGGGGTGAGCGCAGCGATGCCCAACATGGTCGTCGCCGCACTGTTGGGATTCGCCGAGCACTCATCCCGTCCTACGAATGGATATCAAGGTTATTGGCGAGCTCTTCCCCCCAGGCCTGCAGTTGGTCGAGCAGGGCCAGCTTGCCTTGCGCGAGTGGGTCGCTGCGCAACTCGGTGAGGCGCGAGAAGTAGTCGTCAAGGGTGAGGACGGTGAGCGGCGTCGGCCGGGTCAATCTATCCCGGCAAAACGCACCCCAGCGCTCGCGCTCTTCGGCATCCAGCGAATCAGGCCAATTACGTGCGCGATAGCGAAACAGCAGCTCCGGATAACGCGCGTCACGAAACGGAAATGCACGCCGACCCAACTCTGCAGGTGGTGTGGCGCGCACCTGCGCCAGCAGCTTCTTGTCGGCATCGGGCAGGAAACCACCGCCATACAACGCCAGCTCGGGATCTTCCGGCGGCGGCAACTCGGCCGCGCGTTGAAACACCCGCCGCAGCTTTTCCGCCAGCCCATCCATCGCCTGCAGAGCTTGGCGATGAGCCTCACAACGATCCAGGTCCAGCTGCAGACGATTCAAATCCACGCCTTGCAGCACCGACAACGGCGCCAGCGCCGGCGCATGATTCGCACGCACCGTGCGCAACGGAATACGTTCGACGCCTTCAGGCAAATCGGCACGCGTGGTGAAAATGCGGTCGGCGATATCGCTTTCGCTCAGCGCCAGCCACTCGGTGGGGTCGGTGCTCAGGTCATACACGATCACCTCGCCGGCACGGCTCGGGTGCGCTGCCAGCGGCGCGATCACGGCGAGGCAATGCCGGCTGGCCGGGTAGCGCGAGGACACGTGCACCAGCGGGGTCATGTTCACCACGTCCAGCAGCTCGAATACCTTCTGCTTGCGCCGCAGGTTGTAATACCAGTTCCACAGCCGCGGTTGGCGCACACGGATCAGCCGGGCCAGGTCGATCAGCGCATACACATCCGACAGGGCATCGTGCGCGCGTTCCTGCTTGAGATGGTTGGCGCTGGCCAGATGCTCCAGCTTGAAGCTGGGCGAGCCGTCCTCGCGGGTGGGCCAGACGATGCCTTCCGGCCGCAGCGCCTGGCACATGCGCACCAGGTCGATCAGATCCCAGCGCGAGTTGCCGTTTTCCCACTCGCGCCCGTACGGCTCGTAGAAGTTGCGGTAAAGCATCTGCCGGGTGATTTCGTCATCGAAGCGCAATGAGTTGTAGCCCACGCCGCAGGTGCCCGGTTCAGCCAGCTGTTCATGTATGCGGGCGGCGAACTCGGACTCGATGAGGCCTTCACGTTCGGCCAGCTGCGGGGTGATGCCGGTGATCATGCAGGCATCGGGGTGCGGCGGCATCTCCCGCGGCGGTTTGCCGTAGAACATCACCGGTTCGCCGACGATTTCCAGCTCCAGCGTGGTGCGGATGCCGGCAAACTGCACTGGCCGGTCGCGCCGGGTGTCGGCGCCGAAGGTCTCGTAGTCGTGCCAGAAGAAGGTCTGCATGCGGGAGTCATTGGGACAGGCTCCCAATCATCGCATGGCCAAAAGCCACCCTGGGATGGGCAGGCCCGGCAACACTGATAAACTTGGGCACCCAAGGAGTGTCCATGAGCCAAGCCAACGATGACAACCTGATCTGGATCGATCTGGAGATGACGGGCCTAGATACTGACAACGACTCGATCCTTGAGATCGCCACGGTCGTCACCGACAAGCACCTGAACGTGCTGGCCGAGGGCCCGGTATTCGCGATCCGTCACGAAATAGACCGGCTGGAGTCGATGGACAGCTGGAATTGCAACCAGCACCACAAGTCCGGCTTGTGGCGGCAGGTACTGATTTCCGAAACCGACCATGCGATGGCCGAGCAGGCCACGGTGGAGTTTCTGCGGGCCTGGGTGGCGCCCGGCAAATCACCGATGTGCGGCAATTCGATCTGCCAGGATCGGCGCTTCATGTATCGGCAGATGCCGCGGCTGGAACGCTATTTCCACTACCGCAACCTGGATGTGTCCACGCTCAAGGAGCTGGCTCGCCGCTGGGCGCCGAACATTGCCAGGAATTTCGGCAAGGAATCGGCACATACCGCGCTATCGGACATTCGCGACTCGATCGAGGAGCTGCGCTACTACCGCCGCTACATGGGCGAGCTTGGCGGCGGCCCTGCCGCGGCTTGATGCTGCCCGAAGTACGGCCGGTTCGGCCGCGATGCCGCGTTAGCAAGAATTCGAGTCAGTGAGGGTTTAAGCATGTCGATCGATCTGTTTGCAACGGTACTGGATTGCGCCGGGCGTCCGTTGCGGCTCGATCGACCACGCGTGGTCGGCATCCTCAATCTCACCCCCGATTCATTCTCCGCCGATGGTCACCACGACAACGTGGAAGCTGCTGTCGCGCATGGTTTGCGGATGGCGGAGGAGGGTGCCGACATGCTCGACGTCGGCGGTGAATCGACCCGCCCCGGTGCGGCCGATGTATCGGTCGAAGAAGAGTTGCGCCGCGTGCTGCCGGTGATCGAGCAGCTGATCGCGCGCACGGCGTTGCCGATCGCGATCGATACCTCCAAGCCGCAGGTGATGCGCGCCGCGGTGGCCGCCGGTGCCGGCATGATCAACGACGTCTGGGCGCTGCGCCACGACGGTGCCATGGAGGCCGTCGCCGAATTGGGTGTGCCGGTGTGCCTGATGCACATGCAGGGCGAGCCGCGCAGCATGCAGGTCGATCCGCAGTACGACGATGTGGTCGGCGAAGTGCACCGCTTTCTCACCGATCGGCTGTTCTCGTGCGAGATGGCAGGCATCGACCGGCGCAAGGTGATGGTCGATCCCGGTTTCGGTTTCGGCAAAACGCTGGATCACAATCTGGCGCTGCTGTCGGCGCTGGATCGCTTCAGCAATCTGGGCAGTGGCGTGTATGCCGGGCTGTCGCGCAAGTCGATGATCGGCACGCTGACCGGCAAGTCTGACCCAGTCGGGCGCGCTGCAGGCTCCGCTGCCGCGGCGTTGATCGCGGTTCAGCGCGGCGCACGCATGGTGCGCGTACACGATGTGGCCGCGACGGTGGATGCGCTGGCGGTGTGGCAGGCCGTGCACGCGGTCGACGTTGTGCCGCGACGTAACGAAAAAACCGCGACGCCCCGCTGGCCAGACGACGATTGAACGCTTTATTGCTCCGGCCCGCGGATAGTTTCCCGAATGCCCTTCGACTCCGCTGCGCTACGCTCAGGGCGAACGGTTCATACGTAGTATCTGTGGGCGCATCTTCGCCCGTCATTCCTGCGAACCCCCAAAGGGGGGCGAGGGCAGAAACCCATCGCCCTCGCTCATCAAGCTTTTGCCGTCATTCCTGCGAAGGCAGGAACCCAGCGCCCCTGCTCATCAAGCTTTCGCCGTCATTCCTGCGAAGGCAGGAACCCAGTGCCCTTGCTCATCACGATCTTGAAGCACTGGATCCCTGCCTTCGCAGGGATGACGAGCTGGGGGCTCCAGCCAGTGCGGGGATGACGAGCTGTGGGTCCCGGCCAATGCAAGGATGCTAAGCCAGGTAACACATTATTCGGTGCCCCCTTTATTGAAAGCTGCGCAGCGCTATGCTGCCGCCGCAGCAACAAGAAAACGCTCAGGGAATGCAAGACCATGAATCAACGTAAATATTTCGGCACGGACGGTATTCGTGGTCCGGTCGGCGAATGGCCGATCAGCGCGGATTTCATGCTGCGACTGGGGCGCGCCGTGGGCAGCGTACTGGCTCGCGCTGGCAATAGTCGCCCGCTGGTGCTGATCGGCAAGGACACCCGCGTCTCCGGCTACATGTTCGAATCTGCGCTGGAAGCCGGCCTGGTTGCCGCTGGCGCCGATGTCGGCTTGCTCGGCCCCATGCCAACACCTGCGGTGGCGTTTCTGACCCGCTCGATGCGCGCCAGCGCCGGCATCGTCATCAGCGCGTCGCACAACCCGCATCAGGACAACGGCATCAAGTTTTTTTCCGCCAACGGTGAAAAGCTGCTGGATGCCGTCGAGCTGGCAATCGAGCAGGAAGTGGACGCCGACTTTGTCACCGTCCCCTCCGAAGAGCTGGGCAAGGCCACCCGGGTCAGCGACGCGGTGGCGCGCTATGCCGAGTTCTGCAAAGCCACCGTCGCGGAAGATTTCACGCTGCGCGGGCTCAAGGTCGTGCTCGATTGCGCGCACGGTGCGACCTATCAGGTGGCGCCCAAGGTGTTTGCCGAATTGGGCGCCGAGGTGGTGGCCATTGGCGACAAGCCGGACGGCTTCAATATCAACAGCGATGTCGGCTCGACGCATCCGCAGGCACTGCAGCAGGCGGTGCTGGCGCAGGCCGCCGACATCGGCATGGCGTTTGATGGCGATGGTGATCGGGTGATGCTGGTCGATCGACACGGTGTTTTGGCCGATGGTGATGACATCCTGTATGTGCTGGCCCGCAGCCTGCATGCGCAAGGACTGCTCAAGCAGCCGGTGGTCGGTACCTTGATGAGCAACTACGGCCTGCAGCAGGCATTGGCGGAACTCGGCGTGCCATTGATCCGCGCCAATGTGGGCGACCGTTATGTGATGCAGCTCCTCAGAGAGCATGGAGGCATGCTGGGTGGCGAGACGTCCGGTCACATCCTGTGTCTGGATCGCGCCACCACCGGCGACGGCATTGTCGCCGCGCTGGCCGTGCTGGAAGCGTTGGCAAGCTCCGGGCAGGATCTGGCCTCGGCTCGCAAGGGCCTGAAAAAATTGCCGCAGGTGATGTTGAACGTGCGTGCGGCCGGTGCCCGCGAAGCACTTGCCGGTACCGAGGTCCAACAGGCGCTGGCCGAAGTGGAACGGATTCTGCACGGTCGCGGCCGGGTCGTGTTGCGTGCCTCCGGTACCGAGCCACTGGTGCGTGTCACCGTCGAGGCGGCCGATGCAGCGGAAGTGCAGCAGTTGGCAGACTGGCTCGCCGACGTCGTAAAATCCGCGGCCAAGACTTATCTGGCTGAGGCATCGTGAAGCACGTTCCCACTCTCGACATCCGCCGTTACAACACTGATCGCGAGGCGTTTGTCGCCGAGTTGGGCGCAGCCTATCGCGAGTTCGGCTTTTGCTGCATCAGCGGACATGGCATCGCGCGCGAACTGATCGATGGTTCCTACGATTCGTTCCAGCGCTTCTTCGCGCTGCCCACCGAAACCAAGATGAAATACCACGTGCCCGGCAGCGGCGGCGCACGCGGCTACACACCGTTCAAAGTAGAAACCGCCAAGGACAGCCAGTACCCGGACCTCAAGGAGTTCTGGCACATCGGCCGCGAAATTCCGCGCGACTCGAAGTTCGCCGACGTGATGCCGCCAAACCTGTGGCCGAGCGAAGTGCCAGACTTCAAGCCGCACGGCTATGGCCTGTACGAGGCACTGGATCAGCTCGGCGCGCGCGTGCTGCGTGCGCTGGCGTTGCACGTGGGCTTGCCCGAGCACTACTTCGACGACAAGATCGACCAGGGCAATTCCATCCTGCGGCCGATCCACTACCCGCCCATTGTTGATGAGGGCGGCAGCCTGGACAACATTCCCAACGTGCGCGCCGGCGCGCACGAGGACATCAACTTCATCACCCTGCTGGTCGGCGCCAGTGCCGAGGGGCTGGAAGTATTGAGCGATGGCCAATGGCTGCCGATCACTACCGAAGGCGACGCCATCGTGGTCAACATCGGCGACATGCTGCAGCGGCTGACCAACCACGTGTATCCGTCCACTTCGCACCGCGTCGTCAATCCGCAGAACGCGAATGCGCGCAAGCCGCGCTATTCGGTGCCGTACTTCCTGCATCCGAATCCGGATGTGGTGCTCGATCCGGTGTCCGAATGCATCACACCGGACAACCCGAGTCGCTACGACACCTCGATCACCTCGCACGAATACCTGATGCAGCGGCTGCGCGAGATCAAGCTGATCTGACCCGGTACTGCGATCCGGTGCAGATTCTTCCCTTCGGTCGCAGGGGAGGGCTGTGGTTGCGCGTAGGTTGGGGTGAGCGCCAGCGAAGCCCAACACCCCCGCAGCAACAGCGTTGGGCTTCGCCGCCACTAACCCCAACGAACCCCGCGCCACCTGCCTTCAGATCGACGCCCGACTAGGAGGCCTGCCCTTCATCGGCATTCCGATAGCGCTTCGATTCCCGCGCCGAAAGCCACATCGCCAACCGATCCGGCATCAGCTGGATGATCGTCTTGATGGTCCGATTGACGCGGCCGGGGATATATACCGACTGACCACGCTCAACCGCATCAATGCCCTGACGCACCACTTCCTCCGCACTGAGCCACATGAAGCCAGGCATATGATTCATCTTGTCGCGAGTGCCAGTGACGTCGTGGAATTCCGACCAGGTGAAACCCGGGCACAGTGCGCTGACATTCACCCCGGCCGGCTGGTTCTCCAGCGCCAGCGACTGCGAAAACTTGATCAGGTAGGCCTTGGACGCGGCATACAGCGTATGTCCGGCAGGGCCCGGAACATGCCCCGCTAGCGAGGCCACATTGATAATCCGCCCATAGCCGCGTTTGCGCATGCCGGGCAGCAGCAGCCAGATCAGCTCGGTGGGCGCCGTCAGCAGCACCTGTAGAAACGCCGCATGGGTTTTCCAGTCATTCGCTGTGAACGAGCCAGGCACGCCATAGCCGGCGTTGTTGATCAGCCAGTCCACCTGAAGATTTCGCTGCTGCAGTGCATCGCACAAAGCCTGCGGCGCACCGGGGTCGGCGAGGTCGTTCGGCAGCACCGTCACGGCCACGCCATGCCGTTCGCGCAGCTCACTGGCGAGCGCTTCCAGTCGGTCAACCCGCCGCGCCGTGAGCACCAGATCGTGGCCTAGCGTGGCCAGCTGCCGGGCAAATGCGGCGCCAATGCCGGCAGACGCGCCGGTGATCAGACTGAGGGGGCGGGTAGGCGACATGGGTCATTCCTGTTGGCGAAGGGCCATTCTTGACCGGGCGCGCAGGCATGCGCCAGTAGGGCGCCCCGTTTGCCGCCACCCCGACCCATGGTTAAGCTTGCACTTTGAATGCAACGGAAGCAGACCATGCGCAAGAAATTTGTCGCCGGCAATTGGAAGATGCACGGCAGCCGTTCGATGGCTACGGCCCTGGTGAACGAGATTGCCGCCAGCCTGCCGACCTCGATCGACGTGGCCGTGTTTCCGCCTTTCCCATACATCGCTGAACTGGCTCGGCAGCATGCCGACTCCGGGTTGGGCTTTGGCGCACAGGATGTCAGCCAGCATGAGGGGCAGGGTGCCTACACGGGTGAAGTTTCCGCCGCCATGTTGGTGGATGTCGGCGCGCGCTGGGTGCTGGTCGGCCATTGCGAACGCCGCCACTATCACGGCGAGAGCGACGAGCTGGTCGCCCGCAAGTTTGCCGCGGCCAAGGCCGGTGGCCTCACGCCAATTCTCTGTGTGGGCGAGACGCGGGCGCAGCATGACGCCGGCGAGGCCGAGGCGGTCATCGCACGCCAGCTGCAGGCCGTGCTGGATCTGAACGGCATCGCCAGCTTCGATACGGCGGCGATTGCCTATGAGCCGGTCTGGGCGATCGGCACCGGCCTCATGGCCACGCCGTCGCTGGTGCAACAGCACCATGCGTTCATTCGTAGCCAACTGGAAAAAGAAGATGTTATGATTGCCCGTCTGACTCGACTGCTTTACGGCGGCAGCGTCAAAGCGGCCAACGCCGCTGAATTGTTCGCGCAGGCGGACGTGGACGGAGGACTGATCGGCGGTGCCTCTCTGACCGCATCCGACTTCCTTGGAATCTGCGCCGCGGCGCACTAAAGCGCACAGGCTCAAAAGAAAATCATGTTCGTCATTTTCAGCGTGTTTTACATCCTGATCGCTGCGGCGATGATCGTGCTGATTCTGCTGCAGAATGGCGCCGGTGCCGATGCCGGCTCCGGTTTCGGCAGCGGTGCATCAGCGACGGTGTTCGGCGCGCGTGGTTCGGCAACGTTCCTGACCCGTGCCACCGGCGTCCTCGCGTCGCTGTTCTTCCTGCTCAGCCTCGGCATGGGCATCTACCTGCACGCCAACGGTCAGGCACATAGCAGCGCGAACGATCTTGGTGTGATGGCCGGCCTCGCCAACAAGCCAGCCATCCAGACCGCGAAGCCCGCCGCACCGGCAGCTTCAGAAGTGCCGACGGCCGTTCCTGCCGCCGCCAACAACGCAGTACCGCCGGCAGCACCGGTCAAGAAGAACTAAGCAACACGCAACAACGCAACAGGCAACAACGCAATAAGCAACACACCTGCCCAGGTGGCGGAACTGGTAGACGCACTACCTTGAGGTGGTAGCGACGTAAGTCGTAGGGGTTCGAGTCCCCTCTTGGGCACCAATAATAGTGTCAGGACCTCATAACCTGAAACGCACTGAAACCCGCATGACCGCGGGTTTTTTTGTGTCTGGAGGATTCTGGGCCTGGCCAGAGCCTGATCCAAGACAACGCTTCGAAAGCGCCAGTCGAAGGTCAGTTTCGATAGGTGGCGCTATCTGTTTGGAGGTTGATCGACGGCGGCGATTTAGCTACCGCCGTCCCCTTTGATCGTCGGCAGATCGTTGGCTGGGGGCTTTTTCGTTTACGCGTGCTCGGTCGCCATGGTTGCCATGGCCGCGCGGGTGAGAAAGCCAGAGCGAGACTCGCCAATAGCGCTCACGTGTGCATCGATGTTGTGCAGAATGCGTTCGGGAATCGTCACGTTGATACGGACGGCCTTGTCGTTGAGCTTTGACAAATCAACAGACACGAGAACCCAAAGCCGATCCTTGAACTCTTTGCGCTTGCGAAGATCTTCGATCTTTGACGCGGCCGGCGGCGCCACGGGCTCGTCCTCGTGAAACCAAAGCAGCATCGCTTCTTCGGAGTTGCTGATTGCCTCGTCGAGTGTGTCGCCGGCAGAGAAGCAGCCCGGAAGATCGGGCACGACGACGCCGTAGGCGGTTTTTTCGTCGCCGATTTCAATAGCGATGGGGTAACGCATAATCATTCTCCATCATTCTGTATTTCATTCCGTGGTACTGGCGCCGCCTCTAGAGGCCGGCTTGTTTCAGGATCGCGCTAACCAATCCTTTGCCTAGGTCTTTCTTTGGGTGCGGAACAATCACGGTAACGTTTGCGGCGTTTCGCATCTTGTGATGGCTGCCACGCGTGCTAATGACAGCGAAGCCGTTTTCCTTGAGTAGCCGAATAAGGTCTGCGCTGTTCATAGTGTGTACTATACACACAAAAGATGGTGATGTGTATAGTACACACTCAGGCGCCATCAGCCTGTCAACGTCTAAGCGGAGGCGGCGCTTTTTATGGCTGAAAACCGCTGCGATTCCGTTCCCCAACCAGGCAGGCCATCGCCCGCCTGGTGGCGCGTGGTCGTATTTCTGCGCTCGCTGTCGGTGGTCGAAAGCTCGTGCGCCGTAGCGAAATCATCGCATTTGAAGCCACGCCGGCGGGACGGAAACCCAAGCGATGAGCCTGGACGAAGTGAAAGAACTGCAAGCAAGGCCGAGCTTGGCGCAACGTTGTCCAAACGATATTGGGAGGACGCTGGACAGTCAAAGTGGTCAGAGACATTTTCTGACGAGTGGTGAAGGCTCGAGCTGATGGTCGCGGAGGCTTTGAGTGTCGAAGATGTAGTGATCGATATGATGGCAGGAGGCCGTCATGCCACGTCATCTGCGCCTAGACTTGGCTGGCGAACCGCAACATGTGGTCCAGCGCGGCAATAACCGGCAGCCATGCTTCCTGCGTGAGGAGGACTATCGTTGCTACCTCACGCAACTTGGCGAGACAGCACGCTCCCATGGTTGTCGGATTACCGCATCATCACTGGCATCAGCTTCGCCTTGCAGATCTGTTACATCAAGCAAGTTCTGACCCACGCTGAATATGACAAAGGGAAATGGAAATGAACGCCCAATTTGCCATCGCTCCCATTGTTGACGCTTGGGACAATTTCCACGCCACCTCGGGCATCGGACACATCGCCGATGAACGAGGCTATGAGGCATCCACTCAACTAGCCGATGAGTTGCTGGATGAAGGTGCAATGGAAGAGGGCCATCCTCGGCACTCGCTGTTCATGATGCTCAGCGATCTCATCTACGCCTTCGATCAGCGCCACTATCCAATACCCAACGTGCAGGGCGTTCAGGTGCTGCGCTTTCTGATGGATCAACACAACCTGAAGCAGACGCAGATCCCTGAAATTGGCAGCCAGAGCGTAGTGTCTGAAATCCTGGCTGGCAAACGAAGCCTGACGGTAGACCACATCCGTAATCTATCAGAGCGTTTTGGGATCAGTCCGAACTCATTCTTCTAACAACTAGAAGCTCAAAGAAAAGCCGCCAGAGTGCGGGGCTTTTCTTTGCAGGGCTGTGTCAAATTGGCTCACAAGTTACTGAGCCTCCGTAGCGAGGGCTTTGTGGGCGCGTACCCATGGCCGTCCCCTTTGAGTCGTCCCCTTTGAGTTCAGCCCGCTAACGCTTCGACGGCCAATAACTCTCGTGCAAGGCATCGTCCAGTTGGTCGGCCAGACGATCGAAGCAGTGGGCCACCGTATCCCTCAGGGTTTGGTGCCAAAGAATGTTGCGCTGAAGATCGTGCTCAATACCGATTCAGCGGAGGCATCCGGCAGTTCGTTCGGCATGGTGATATTGAAGTAGAGCACGCCGTCGATCAGCCCCATGGTCGCGAGCGCGAGATCCTTGGCGGCGGCAGGTACGGGCAGGTTCATGCGCTTGCAGAATTGCGCGATGAAATAGGCAATCACGTCGCGCTTTTCCAGGCACAGCGCATTCAGGCGTTGGCGGAATTTTGCATCGCGCACCGCATGCAGGCGCGCTTCGGCCCAGACGATATAGCTGGTGTGGTCCCGATAGCACTGGCCATAGAACAGCGCCAGCTGTTTTTGCAGATCTTCGCTGGGAAGTTCTGCGTCCAGTAGCCGCTGCAGATCTTCCTGGATGCTCATGTGATCGCGCTTGAGCAACTCAATGAAGAGGTCGGTCTTGCTCTTGAAGTTCGAGTAGAACGCGCCACGGGTGTAGCCGGCCTGGGCGGCAATGTCTTCGACGCTGCTCGCGGCCAGCCCTTTTTTGGCAATCGCAACCGCCGCGGCGTCAAGCAGGCGCAGGCGGGTCTGTTCGCGGCTTTCTTCCCGGGTCAATCGTTTACGCGGCATGCCTCATGGTACCACGCCGTTTGGCACATGCATTCCAATGCTCACTTGAACTCAAATACATTACTGTATTAGAGTTCATCGAAGTATTTGGTGGCCGCGTCGGTTAGCTCCGTCGTGATCACCAGCCCCCATTCCCAGGAGCGGCCTGTGCAACAGCAAGAATTTCCCACACCACGCGGTCCAAAACGCAGGCCTGTCTGGTTGCCCAGCGCCGTAGCCATCTCGCTGATACTGCTGTCGGCCTGCGCCAAGAAAGCACCTGACGCGGATCAGGCCGTGCCCGTGATCGCCCAGTCGGTAGCGGCCGTCGATGGCGCGTCGTCGGCCCGGTTCCCTGGCGAGATCCACGCGCGCTACGAAATGCCCCTGTCGTTCCGGGTGGGTGGCCAATTGACCGCGCGTTACGTCAATCCGGGCGATCTGGTGAAGAAAGGGCAGGCGCTGGCGCAGCTCGATCCCACCGATGCCGGCAACCAGTTGGCGGCCGCCAAGGCGGCGCTGGAAGCGGCTGAGCATCGCCTGCTGTTTGCGACCCAGCAGCGTGACCGCGACGAAGCGCAGTCGAAGCAGAACCTGATCAGCCAATTGCAGTTGGAACAGACGCAGGATGCTTACGCGTCAGCGCTGGCGGCGCGCGATCAGGCGAGACAGCAGTTCGAGCTGGCGCAGAGCCAGTCGCGCTACACCACCCTGAGCGCCGATCACGATGGCGCCATCACCAGTCGGCAGGCGGATGTCGGCCAGGTGTTGGCCGCCGGGCAGGCCGTGTTCGGTTTTGCATGGTCGGGCGAGCGTGAGGTGTATCTCGATGTGCCGGAAAGCCGGATCGACGGCATCATCATCGGGCAGGTGGCCAAGATAACGTTACCGGCGTTGCCTGGCCGTGTCTTCGACGCGCGGGTGCGCGAGATGGCGCCCGCGGCGGATCCCCAGTCGCGCACCTATCTGGTGAAGCTGACCATCGATCAACCCGCAAACGTGCTGCAGCTCGGCATGACCGCGGATGTCGCCTTGCAAAGCGGCAAGCCGACAGGTGCTGTCGTGAGCATTCCCGCCACCGCCTTGTTTCATCAGGGTGAGCATCCCGCCGTGTGGGTGGTTCGACCTGCCGATGCCACGCTTGAATTGCGTCCCGTCACCGTCACCCGCTACGGCGAACGCGACGTGCTGATCGCCAGTGGCTTGCAGGCGGGCGAACGCGTGGTGATGCAGGGCGTGCATACCGTGTCGGTCGGCGAAAAGGTCGCGCCGATCGCACCGCCGCATCCCGAGGATGCGCCGCAATGAGCAACGAAGGACGTTTCAATCTATCGGCGTGGAGTTTGCGTCATCAGGCCCTGGTGTTTTTCCTGATGGGGATGATCGCGCTGTTCGGTCTGCTGTCGTACAAGCGTCTCTCGCAATCGGAGGATCCGCCGTTCACCTTCAAAGTGATGGTGATCCAGACTTTTTGGCCAGGCGCCACTGCGCAACAGGTGCAGGAACAGGTGACCGATCGCATTTCGCGCAAGTTGCAGGAAACACCGGCGATCGACTTTCTGCGCAGTTATTCCCGTCCCGGTGAGTCGCTGATCTTTTTCAACATCAAGGATTCCGCACCTTCCTCCATCGTGCCGGACACCTGGTATCAGGTGCGCAAGAAGGTCGCCGATATCAGCGCGCAGCTGCCGCAGGGCGTGCAAGGGCCGTTCTTCAATGACGAATTCGGCGACGTCTATACCAATATCTACGCGCTGGAAGGCGACGGCTATACGCCGGCGCAACTGCACGACTACGCCGATCAATTGCGCGCCGAACTCTTGCATGTGCCCGGCGTTGCGAAGGTCGATTACTTCGGCGACCAGAACCAGCACATCTATATCGATGTCCCGAATGTGCAGCTCGCCAAGTTGGGCATCAGCCCACAGCAGATGGGTCAGGCGATCAATGAGCAGAACGCGGTAGCTTCTACCGGCGTCCTGACGACGGCTGACGATCGCGTGTTCGTGCGACCGAGCGGGCAGTTCGACGATATGAGTGCGCTGGCCGATACCTTGCTGCATATCAACGGCAAGAGTTTCCGGCTCGGCGATATTGCCACCATCCGACGCGGCTACGACGATCCGCCGGGCCAGCTGATGCGTTTCATGGGCAAGCCAGTGCTGGGCATCGGCGTCACCATGCAACCTGGTGGTGATGTGGTGCAGCTTGGCAAAGCACTGGATCAGGCGAGCGGCACCTTGCAGAAGCGCTTGCCGGCCGGGCTGAAACTGTCGGAAGTGACCAGCATGCCGCATGCCGTGTCGCACTCGGTCGACGACTTCCTTGAATCCGTGTCCGAGGCCGTGGCGATTGTGTTGCTGGTGAGCCTGCTGAGCCTGGGCTTTCGAACCGGCATGGTCGTGGTGATCTCGATCCCGTTTGTATTGGCTGCCACGGCGCTGTGCATGGACATGCTCGGCATCGGCTTGCACAAGGTATCGCTCGGCACACTGGTGCTGGCGCTGGGTCTGCTGGTGGATGACGCGATCATCGCGGTCGAGATGATGTCGGTGAAGTTGGAGCAGGGCTGGGGCAGGGTGCGTGCCGCTGCCTTCGCCTATACCAGTACGGCGTTTCCAATGCTGACCGGTACCCTGGTTACGGTCGCCGGCTTCCTGCCGATCGCCCTGGCCAAGTCGGGCACCGGCGAATACACGCGCTCGATCTTCGAGGTCTCGGCGATTGCGCTACTGGTGTCCTGGCTCGCTGCGGTGATTTTGATTCCGCTGCTGGGCTATCACCTGCTGCCCGAACATCATGAGCGGGCCAAACCTGGACAGGAGTGGTGGGCGCGTTTGCTGCCACAGCGATGGCGCGACGAGCGCACCGCGAAGGCCATCCAGCCGGTGCACAACGGCAACGAAATCGAAATCTACAACACCGCGTTCTATCGACGTTTTCGCGGCTGGCTGGACTTCTGTCTGCGCAATCGCTGGCTCGTGCTGGGATCGACGGTCGCATTGTTCATCGTGGCGCTCGCGGGTTTCGGGATCGTGCCCAAGCAGTTTTTCCCGAGTTCAGATCGTCCGGAATTGCTGGTCGACCTGCGCTTGCCGGAAGGCGCCTCGTTTGCCGCGACGCTGCGTGAAACCAAGCGCTTTGAAGCGGCGATCCAGGGGCGCAAGGAAATCGCCAGCTACGTCAGCTTTGTCGGTAGTGGCGCACCACGGTTCTATCTGCCGCTGGATCAGCAACTCGCGCAGCCCAATTTCACGCAGTTCGTGATCACTGCCAAGGACGTCAAGCAGCGCGAGCAGCTCGCGACGTATCTGGATGGCGAATTGAAGCGCGATTTCAGCGAGGTGCGCAGTCGCGTCAGCCGGCTGGAAAACGGACCGCCCGTGGGCTTTCCGGTGCAGTTTCGCGTCGACGGCGATGACATCGCCACGGTACGCGGCATCGCTGAGCAAGTAGCTGCGGTGATGCGCACTGATCGCGACACCACCAATGTGCAGTTCGATTGGGATGAGCCGGCCGAGCGTTCGGTGCGTTTCGAGGTCGACCAGATCAAGGCGCGCCAGCTGGGCATCAGCTCGCAGGATGTAGCCAATTTCCTGGCGATGACGTTGTCGGGTACCACGGTGACGCAGTTCCGCGAGCGCGACAAGCTGATCGCGGTTGATCTGCGCAGTACGAACGGCGATCGCATCCATCCGGATCAGATCGAGCGGTTGGCCATACCCTCATCGAACGGCACGGCGATTCCGTTGGCGCAGCTCGGGCATGTCAGCTATGGCCTTGAGTACGGTGTGATCTGGGAACGCGATCGACAGCCCTCGATCACCGTGCAATCGGACACACGCGGCGCGGCGCAGGGTCTCGATGTGACGAATGTGATCGACAAGAAACTTGCCGATATCCGCAGCCATCTGCCGGTGGGTTATCGCATCGAGGTGGGTGGGTCGGTCGAGCAGAACGAGAAAGCGCAGAGTTCGATCAATGCGCAGATGCCGTTGATGGTGATTGCCGTGCTGACCTTGCTGATGATTCAGCTGCAAAGCATCGGGCGAACCTTCATGGTGGTGCTCACGGCTCCATTGGGGCTGATCGGCGTGATCGCCGCGCTGCTGTTGTTCCATCAGCCATTCGGCTTCGTCGCCCTGCTGGGTACGATCGCGATGTTTGGCATCATCATGCGCAACTCGGTGATCCTGGTAGATCAGATCGAGCAGGATATCCACGCCGGGCATCCGCGCTGGGAGGCCATCATCGGCGCCACGGTTCGCCGTTTCCGCCCGATCACGCTGACCGCGGCGGCGGCTGTGTTGGCCTTGATACCGCTGTTACGCAGCAACTTCTTTGGACCGATGGCGACCGCGCTGATGGGTGGCATCACGGTCGCGACGGTGCTTACGCTGTTCTATCTGCCGGCACTTTATGCCGCGTGGTTCCGCGTGCGCGCCGATGAACCGGCGCCGAAACCGGAGGCTGCAGCATGAAATCGACAATGATGATTCGATCGATTCGCGTGACGGCCCTGATGGCAGCCATGATCTTGGCGGGTTGTGCCTTTGCCCCACCAGTCAGACCGCCCGCGCCGCCGACACCCGCAAACTATGCGGTGCAGCCGACGCCTGCGGACAGTGCCAAGGTCGAAGGCGTTGCCCAGCATTTCAGTTTGGGCGCGCGTGCGGTACCCGCATGGTGGCGCTTGTACGGCAGCGACACGCTCGATGCCTGGGTCGATGAAGGTCTGCGCAACAATCCGTCGCTAACGGCAACCCGGCACACGCTGGAAGCCGCTCACCAACTGTTGCGGGCGCAAGTCGGCGCAAACATGTGGCCGACGCTGGATGCGCAAGGACAGAGTAGTCGACAACGTGCCTTGGGCTTCCCCGATATAGGTCCGCCGACCAATCTCTACGACATCTATGCGGGGCAACTCGCCCTCAGCTACAACTTCGACCTGTTCGGTGCGACACGTCATGGCATCGAACAGACGGCAGCGCAGGTCGACCAGCAGTCCTACGAGTTTGATGCGGCCCAACGTGCCCTGGCGGCGAATATTGTGATCGCGGCAATCAATGCGGCATCGCTGGCGGAGCAGCTGAGTACCAGCGAGCGACTGTCCACGCTGGCGCATGAACAGGCCACACTGACCGAGCGCTCGTATCGACTGGGTGCAGCATCGCAGGATGATCTGCTGGCGATACAGCAGCAGGCTGCGAGCATCGATACGTCGATTCCGCCCTTGCGCAGCCAGGCCTTGCGCGCACGCCATGCATTGGCCGTCTTGATGGGACGTAATCCGGATCAGGCACCGTCGAATCTGACGCTGGCGGAGCTGCACATGCCGGTGGATGTTCCAGTCAGTGTGCCCTCCGATCTGCTGCAGCAGCGGCCGGATGTGCTCGCCGCAGAAGCGTCGGTACACGCGGCTTCCGCACAGGTGGGTGTCGCTACGGCCAATCTGTTTCCACATATTTCACTGTCCGCGGCCGTGGGTTCTGCGGCATTCAAGCCGACCAACTTGTTCACGGCAGCGGGCTCGATCTGGAGCGCGGGCCTTTCGATTACTCAGCCGATTTTTCATGGTGGCGCCCTGATGGCTCAGCGCAGGGCAGCGATTGCGGATTACAACGCGGCCTTGGCGCAATACGAGCAGGCAGTACTCAATGCTTTCCAAAACGTTGCCGATACGCTGACCGCATTGAATCAGGATGCATTGACCCTGCAGGCGGCGATCAACGAGGCGGCGGCGGCATCGCACTCGTTCACCGACACCGACGCGCGTTATCGCCTGGGCGCGATTTCCTACCCGGAAGCCGTGCTCAGCGAGCAGCATTTGCAGAGCGCGAAGCTGAGCGAGATTCAGGCTCGGGCTGCTCGCATGAGTGATACAGCTGCCTTGTTCCAGGCGATGGGAACGCCCCCTCCGACCCCGAAGTAGTTTGGGCTGACGCCAGGCGTGATCCGGAGGAACTTCAGCGCGACCGTTGCGTTTTCGCCGGATCGCGCAAGGTTATGGCGAAAATGTCGATACCGATTTCGATGTGGTAGTCGCCTGTCTTCGAGGGCTACGCTTCGGACACTATCGAATAACAGGCATCCGCGACTAGCCGGGTTCTTTCTGACCACGCTAACCGAATGGACTATGGTCGAGCCGCCGGTCTACGTGTACCTCCCTATGGGTCGAGCTACGCGTATTGCGGCTCACACCTCCGTCGATTTCATTGCTGGCGAGCTTGAGAAGGAATCGCAGCATTTCTTCTCAAGGTGATTGGATCATTCGGGTTCACCTGCCGTGATTCGCACCATTCCGCGTTCCTCGTCCGCCGCCGCGGCACGTTGCGCTGCACCTGCGGCGGCGGCCATGGCTTCAGCGGATGAAACGACGAGAAGCGCGGCCTCAAATAGCCGCCAGGAATTACGTCAGTACTAAATCTTGGATGTGAACAGTTAGACGTTTCCCCTACATAAAACATCGAGTCGACGACGCTCATTGAGGGCTGTCGAACTCTTCGCCGCCGATGACCGGTAGCGGCGTGAGCTTGATCGCAGGCAAAGCGTGGTTGGCCGAGAGTTTTCTCATCAGTGGAAGCATGGCCAGCGCAATCGCAACGCAGGCAATGCCCACGAAGCCCAGTTTGTTGAACAGGCTTATGAAGATCGCCAGTGACTGCACGGGATCAGTGATGTCATGAGGGATGTGGGCGAGGTTTGCCACCATGCTGCCCAAATATTGCGACAAACCTACCGCTACGAAATAAGCACCCATCATGAATCCGCCCATGCGGGCCGGTACATAGCGCGCAATCATGGCCAGGCCCAGACTGCTTACCAGCATTTCGCCTAGCGAATACCAGCCATAGCCCCACACCATTGTCCACGATGACACTTGGCCATTGACGGCCGAATGCCCACCAAGGCCGTACATGAAGAATCCGATCGCCACGGCAGCGAAACCCAGCGCGAACTTGAAGGCAATCGGCGGGTCCCTGCCAACCCGGCCCAAAGCATTGTAGATCAGTACCAACATCGGGCTAAGGATCACAATCCAGGCGGCGTTGAGGTTCTGGTATTGCTCGGGAATCCAATTGAACAAGTGCACGCCGAACACGTCGAACGAGAGGTTCACGTTGTGCTGGGCGAACAGGTTCAGCGAGGTCGCCATCTGCGCGTAGAAGATGAAAAAGAAGATGGTCTGTATCGTCAGCACGAGCGCTGCGATCAGGCCGGCGCGCTCGCTTTGTTCGCTGGTACGGATAAGGTGTGCAAATACGCCAAGGATCACGACGGCCGCCATATATACGCATATTCTGGCTACGGTCTGACTTTGCAGAATAAAGGCAACCACGAACACCAGCACGATAGCCCCCGCGAGAACGGGCAGCATACGGCGCATGCTTACCGGCTGATCATCTGCGGGCGAGCCGATATGCGCCAGCGCACGCCGCATGAAAAGGTAGTTACCCAGGGCCAGCATCAGGCCAATGGAGCACACGCCAAAGGCGGCATGCCAGCCAACATCGTCGCCGTAACGCGCGCTGACCACATTGCGAATCCAGGGCGTCAGTGTCATTGAAAAAAACGACCCGATGTTCACGGACATGTAATAGATGGTGAAAGCACTGTCGATGCCGGTTTCATCGCCTTCGTAGATCTTTCGGACCAGGTTGCCCGCGTTGGGCTTGAAGAAGCCGTTGCCCACCACGATGACGCCGAGGGCCAGGTAAACCATGTAGGGATTGTTCGAGGGAATCCACAACATCGCATAGCCCAGTGCCAGCACGGTGGCGCCGAGCAGCATGGTACGGCGAGTGCCTAGCAGCTTGTCGCCAACCCAACCGCCTATCGCGGGGGTCGCATAAATCAGTGCGGCCGCCGCGCCCCAGACCAGATTAGCCTTGGTATCGACGAAGCCGAGTTTCCTCATCAGAAACGTGACCATCAGCACTTGCATGCCGTAGAAGCCGAAGCGCTCCCACATTTCAATCAGAAAAACGGCACTGAAGGAAAAGAGTTTCGAAGCAGGCGGACTTTGGAGAGTGATGTGATTCCCCTGCGGGATGGTAGATACGGCTGAGTTTAGGCTGTCTCGGCATTCTTGAGTACACGAGGTCGAGAGAAATCCATGAAGCGATTTTCTGCAGGAGTGAAAACTTCCACGACGGTTCGTCGGAACGCAACAGAAGATGCTCCGATCCTCGATACGAATCGATCAAGGGCGTACACAGGTCGGTCTCAGCAGCGGCGCGCCGGTGGCGCCATCCTTTTTGGGAATGTGCTGGTTAGCGAAGTAGAGCTCGGAGGTCTCAGAAATTTGGACAAGGCCAGGGCCTCGATGCCTATCATGCTCAGGTTGTTTCAAGCCATGGCCGGGGTGCCTCGGGGAGCTGCTCGAGAAATTGTGGCCGCCCAGTCCAGGCCCCGCTTCACCAGCGTGACGCAAATCCAAAGTGTTCAGCCACAATGAGTGGCCCGGCAGAAAAAATGCTTGAATCACAAATGGCCCATCCAGGAAATTCCGAAATACGTGGAATTTTCCCTAATACGTGGAAGATGCGATGAACACACTACGCGCTGCAGAGGGTGCCCCGAGAATGTTGGCGGTACTTGGCATTGAAGAAATGGAAGAGCGCGCTTATTGCGCTCTTCTGTCCCAGCGGTTGGCGACTACGGAAGATATTGCAACTATGCTTTCGCTATCGTCGCGCAAGGCACAGCGGTTACTCGACAGCATCGAGTCAAAAGGTTTGGCTTCTCACTCGCCGGAGCGGCCACCACGCTACATTGCTGCCTCGCCGGAGCTCGCCATCGAAGCGTTGGCGAGTCAACGTCAGGCTGATATTGAACGCGCGCGTTCGGCGATACCGGTGCTGAAGAAACACATCTCAAACTCACCGGACGCTGAAAAAGGTGAGCAGCTCGTTGAGCTAATCACCAGCCGCGCCGCTCTGGGTCAGATTGTGGTGCAGATGCTGCAAACCGTGCAGAGCGAAATTGTCGGCTTCCAACGCGCGCCTACGTTGCAAATTCAGGGGTTTCCCTATGAGATGCCGCCGGATCTACGTATACGGACCATCTCCGATGCGGGGTATCTTGCGTTGCCGGGTGCGTTGAATTCATTGCGGCTTGACATAGAAAAAGGCGAAGAGGCGCGCGTTTCGCCAACGTTGCCCATCAAGATGATGATTGTCGACCGACGTATTGGTATCGTTCCGCTCAACGTCGAAGATCAGGGCGGGCCGGTCATGCTGGTTCGGTCCTCCTCGTTGCTCGACTCGCTTTATGCGCTTTTCGAGCTCACCTGGGAGCGATCGACACCCATCGTATTTACCAGCACTGGGAAACTTGAGACCGGAAAGCCGGACTCCCGGTTGTCCGACGCGGCGGGGCAGGTGATCCCCTTGTTGGCCGCCGGGCTGAATGACAAGGCGATTGCTTATGAGGCGGGAATGTCTACGACTACGCTCAATCGGCGTATCGCTGAACTCATGAAATGTTTTGGCACCCGCACGCGGTTTCAGTTGGGCTGGCGTGCTGCCCTTGACGCGTTTCCGGAACGGTCAGGTGCAAACGTAGGTGGAAAAAAAGCCCCCCGCGTCCGCTGATGCGGCTGCCAGCGAGCCGAGCGAGCCGAGGGAGCTCACTCCCGTACTCGAATCGCAAACAGAATGATTGGCGTATTTCTACCAAGGTAGAGATCAACCAGCTTTTTCTATTGATACGCCAGTTGGCCGAGCCGATACTCGGTCAATAAGTAGGAACGGCGACAAGTGGGTGTCGCTTGCATGACGACCGCATGACGTGGTCACGGTTATGGCGATGTGCTTCAACGTTTTTGCACAGTGTGAAAGCGATCGTCATAGATAAATCACGTTGCTGTGATTGACATGTTTTTTATGCCAAGCGCAGCTTTTCATTGCTACATGAGATGTACGTCTGGCCGACTCCGCCCGTGCCCGGACGCTCGATTGCAAGGCCCGTTTCCGCTGAACAGCGTCAGTGTTCTGTTTGACCTGGCAGCGGTTACTCCCCACAGCGATCTTGGCAATTTCGCGACTCATCGCTGTTCCAGAGGGTTTATTGCAGTCGGTGGCACCAGGCAACTCCGTCGTTAGCGGTCGATGACCGCGGGCGACACCGCTCGACCGTCCCACTCCTACCGATATTGAACCCGACGCCTTTAGGCGACGGGGCGTAGCCGTGCGTGATCGCTGCGGCGCGGGGCACTGTTGCCTGCCTCCAGCGATCGAGCCAAACCATCCCCGCCTTTGGGCATCACTCACCCTGTGTGGATCACCAATGAAACCAACGACGCTTCGTAACTCTCCCGTGCCTGCGCTGGCCATGACCATTTCGCTTGCGCTCGCTGCCGCTGCCGTCATGTCTGCGCGGGCCAGCGATGTCCCTGCCAGTTTGGGCGCCGCAGTGGCGAGTACCACTGCGCTGCATCCAGGCGACGTCTTTACCGGCGTGCTGCCGCACACACAGCCGATGCACATTGTGGTCGCGCTCAAGTTGCAGAACAGCGATCAGCTCAACAGCCTGGTCGCCGCGCACCAGACGCTGACACCGGCCCAATTCTCGGCGAACTATGCGCCGACCACAGCGCAGGCCCAGGCGGTTGCAACATATCTGCGGCAGACGGGTTTCACCAACGTGGTGATCTCGCCCAATCACCTGTTGGTGTCGGCGGACGGCACGGCCGATAGCTCACAGGCCGCGTTCCAGACCTCGTTCGCGCGAGTGCTGACCCACGACGGTCGGGTCGCCTTTGCGAACAACAGCGATGCGCACATGCCGACATCGCTGCAGGGCAGCGTGCTGTCCGTCATAGGCTTGCAGTCGGCGTACCAGGCACAGACTTTTGCGCAGCGTGCCCTAGTGAATGCCGGCGGGGGCGCCGCGTCGATCGCCGCTCACGACCCAGTGCAGTTCTCCTCGATCTACGGCGGTACCGGCGTGCAGACTGCGGCGGGCGTCTCCGTCGGCATCGTCACCGAGGGCGATATGACGCAGTCGATCGCTGATCTCAATTCATTCACCAGCAGCAACAGCTTGGCGACGGTCACCACTCAGGTGATCTACACAGCGCCGGACAGCGGTGACACCAGCGGTGACGACGAATGGAGTATCGATACGCAGGACATCGTCGGCTCGGCCGGTGGGCAAGTGGGGCAGCTCATTTTGTACGTGACGCCAGCCCTGACTAACACGGGCCTGCTTACCGCCTTCAATGCTGCGATTACCGACAACGTCGCGAAGATCATCAATGTCTCGATCGGCGAGTGCGAGACGGATGCTCAGCTGGACGGCACGGCGGCTGCAGCGGATCAGATGTTCCAGGCAGCGGTGGCGCAGGGCCAGACGTTCTCGATCGCGAGCGGCGATAAAGGCGCCAACCTATGCGGCACCGGCATTCCCACGCCGAGTTGGCCCGCCTCTTCGCCGTATGTAGTTGCGGTCGGTGGCACCACGCTGGATGCGTCGACGACCACGTGGAGCAGTGAAACGGTCTGGGTCGATGGTGGTGGCGCGCCGAGCGGCTTCGAGCCGAAGCCAGTGTGGCAGAACGCTCTCGTATCAGGCGCCAAGCGCGGTGTGCCTGATATCGCTATGGATGCCGATCCGAATTCCGGTGCGCTTGTCTACGTCAATGGCCAAATCCAGCAGTACGGCGGTACGAGCCTGGCATCCCCGATCTTTGTCGGTCAGTGGGCGCGCATGATCGCCATCAAAGGCACCGCTATCGGCTTCGCTGCACCGCAGCTGTATCAGTTGCCGGCGACGGTCTTCCACGACATCACCGTGGGCAACAACGGCGGTGAAACGGCGAAGGTCGGCTACGACTTCGCGACCGGTCGCGGCAGCGTGATCCTTAGCACGTTGGTGAGCCAGCTCGGTGCTCCCAGCCCGTTGGTCGTCAGTTTCAGCGAGACCAGCAGCGGTTTGATCGCCACATTTACCGACCACTCCACCGATAGCGCCGGCACTCTCACTTCGCATACGTGGAATTTCGGCGATGGTGGCGCGTCAACGCTCGCCAACCCTAGCCATTTCTTTCCCAAGGCGGGTGTCTACAGCGTCTCCGAGACGGTAAGCGATACCGCTGGGTATGAGGTCGCCCAGACCACGTCAGTGACAGTCAAGTAGACACGATCGCGGTTCGTCGCCGCGACGGCGACGAACCGCGGGCCACACGGGAGGCCGATAGCTACCTCGAACTGACCCACGCGAGATACGCGAATGGGTTCGAGCGGTTTCCTGAAATATGGCTTTTCGTACAAAGAATTTTAAAGACAAAACACGTGGCGATTCCGGTAACCGGGCCACGCCATCACTGATGACACGACTTGGGGGTTTCATTTCATGAAGGGGTTGGACATGCATGCACACACGAATGGCCGTCTAAACACGACGCGCCTCACCCCGACCCTCCCGGTCGCACCCGTTACTCGCGCGATCCGCGCGGCCCTGGCCATTTCGGCCACGCTGCTGGCGTTGGGCGGAAGTGGTACTGCGATCGCACAAAGCTGCGCGTTCACGGCATCGCCATTGGCCACGGAAACGTGCGAGGGCGTTTTCACAAACACCTTGCCTGCCCCCTCATTCTTTACTCCTGTCGCCGACCTTACCCTGGTGCTGGGTGATAGCGCGAATAACGTACCGACCAGCGTGACCCCGGCCTCCAGCCTGATGGGGATTGATGCCCAATGGAGCGGCAGCGTGGGCATGACCAGCTACGCGGACATCACCACCGTGGGCGCCACCGGTATCTTTGCCTACAGCGCGACCACGGCGACGGTAAATAACCAAGGCAGCATCACCACCAACGTCACAGCGCCCGGTGCCAAGGCGATGGACGTCAATGCGTACGGCGACGTGAACGTGGTCAACAATGGCCCGATCAACGCCTACAGCACCGGCGTTTACGACGTGACGGCGGTCAATGCCAACTCGGTCAACGGTGATGTCTCGGTCGACAATCAAGCCCTTGGCGCTATCACCGCCTCTGCGCAGGATGGCAACGCTATTGCAGTCAACGCGTATGCCTTGGGCGCAGCCACCGTCACTAACGAAGGGACGATTACCGCCAGCGCAGTCTACGGCGTCGCCGTGGGCATTGCTGCTCAAGCTGTCAATGGCAACGCCAGTGTCACCAATAGCGGCGACATCACGGTGACGTCCATCTATCAGCAAGCCATAGGTATCTCGGCCTCCTCCGCTAATGGCTACGCGTCTGTCACCAACTCCGGCTCGATCACGGCTACCGGTGGCAGCGGCGTGGAGCAGACGATCGGCATCGAGGCAGCCGCCGAGCTCGGCAGCACGGCCGTTAACAACGGCTATATCACAGCTACATCGTCCTACGGTGCGGCCGTCGGTGTCGAAGCCCTAACCACTAACGGCGATGCCTTCGTCACCAATAACGGCACCATCACCACTACTACGAATAGCGTCTATCAAACCGCCGTGGGCGCCGTGGCCTCGTCGGTCAATGGTCAAGCCACGGTCAACAACACCGGCCATATTTCCGCGATCAACCACGATGGCCTTGGGGTGGGTATCGAGGCGTACTCGCCGCTCGGCAGCACGATCAATAACTCGGGTTATGTCGTCGCGGGCTCGTACCTGGGCAATACCATCGGTGCCTTGGCCAAGGCCTATAACGGCGACGCGAGCATCACTAGCAGTGCCAGCGGCTACATTCGTGCAATTGCCCTGCACGGCGTCAACGGATACGCCACCGGTGTTTTCGCCAACGCTACCAACGGCAGCGCCAGTGTCACGAACGCTGGAACCATCTTTGCGGGATCCAACTATGGTGCAGCCACCGGTATTCAGGTCCTGGCCAGTGGGGCGAATGGTGGCGGTGACGTCTACGTTGGAAATAGCGGCAAAGTCGAGGCTGCCGGCAGCTATGTCTCCGACGTGAGGGGCATCCAGGCATTTTCGACGACAGGCACGGCAACGGTCGTTAACTCCGGCAGCGTCGAAAGCGCTTCAAGCCAGCACGAAGGCAATGTATTGACCACGGTGGACGGTATCCGTGCCTATGGCTATGGCGGCGCCACGGTCACCAACTCCGGCCGGGTTTACGCGTCTGGCCCTTGGTTTGCCAACGGCATTACGGGCATCGCCTATAACGGTGACGCGTCCGTCACCAACACCGCGAGCGGAACGATCGAGGTTCTTGGTTTGGTGCCTACCGGTATCAACGCCGTCAGTACTTACGGCTCGGCCGTGGCCAACAACGTCGGCAGTATCGTGGTCTTTCAGGATGAAAAATGCTTCTGCGATCCCGGTGCGATAATCATTGGTACCGGCATCTTTGCCGATTCCGAACAAGGCACCGGTGCCGCGGTCACAGTCACCAACTCGGGCAGCATATCCATCAACTCGCTATACGGTGCGTACGGTGTCAGCGCCGTCGCCAAGAATGGCAATGTGTCAGTTGGAAGTTCCGGCAGCATCGCTATTGTCACCGACGGTTATGGATCCAACAGTTGGGGTATCAACGCAATTAGTGATTACGGCAGTGTTTCCATCGTCAACTCCGGCGACATCAGCATCGTTGAGGGTCCGGTACAGAATAACTTTCAGCCATCGGATGAGGTCACTGGCATTTTTGGACTGACGATTGGAAAAATCAATAACGCCAGCAGTCTCAGCGACCTCAGCATCGTCAATACGGGGAACATCAGCCTCACTGCCTTCAGTGGTTATGGCATCCTAGGAAGAAGCTTCCAGGGATCGGTGTCCATCAGCAACGCCGGCCACATCACGGTGGATAATTCCTGGTTCGGCGAGGGTATTGTGGGCGAGAGCTATATGGGAGGCTCCGTAGCCGGAGATGTGACAGTCGATAACTCTGGCAGCGTTTCCATTACGGGTCCCCTTAGCGCGACAGGCCTCGTCACGTTGGTCAATTCGACTGGCGCGACCAACATCACCAACTCCGGCGACATCACCGATGCTAGCCAGCTGGCCACCTTTGGTGTGTTTGCCAGAGATGAAAATTTTGCCAACGGAGGTGATGTAACCATTCATAACAGTGGTTCGATCAGCTCCATAACCTCGGTCGATAACCCGGCTCCGGTAGATCATGCGGGCTACGCCAGCCACTCCATGGGTATTCATGTCTACACCTATGGCGGTGACATCACCGTGGGCAACACCGGTTCGATCCTGGCGCAGACGACTGCAAACACTCAGCTTCCCGGCTCGGCTATTGGCGAGTTCGTGAAGAATGGTTACGGCAACTACTTCGGTAAAGTCGGTATCACCAACTCCGGTTCGATCACGGCGTCCCTCACGTCCAGCAACTCCTTGCCCGCCGTCGGCTTCCAACTACCGTTTTATGGCCCCATTGGAGCCGCTACCGGCATTCTCGTGAATAACACCTATGGTGATGTGACCGTCACCAATAGCGGCTCGATCAGCGCTACCTCCCAATCCGATCACTATGCGGGCGGCGGTGTGGGTAACGGTGTGACAGCCGCCAACGGCATATCGGTGGTTAGCACGCTGGGCAACGGCGTCGCTCGTAGCCTCAACCTCGGCAACATCACCGTCACCAATAACGCTAACGGCTCGATCACCGCACTCGCTTCATCCAGCTACGGCAATGGCGACACGGCGAAGGCCAGCGGTATCTCCGCCGTCGTTTCGGTCGGCAGTTACGGCGCCTCCCTCGTCAGTGCCGGTCAGGGCATCACGATCAACAATGCAGGCGGCGTGTCGGCTACGGCATTGATTGCCAACGATGCGACAGGCGTGGCAACGGCCACGGGCATTTCTTCGATCAACGGATCGGCTGCAGGTTTCGTCAACGTGATCAACAGCAACACGATCACCGCAACAGCGACGACGACTGGCGCGGCGACCGCCACCGGCATCTTCGCCAGCGGCAACAACGTGACGGCGGCCCTCAACGCCGGCGGCAGCATCAATGCCACGGCTACCGGTGGCAGTGGCGCGGCGACCGGTCTGTCATTGACTGGCAGCGCTCCAGTGACCGCGAGCAATGACGGCGTACTGATGGCCACCTTCATTGGTGCCGGCAAGGCGTACGGTGCGACGATCACTTCGGCCAGCGATGTAACCTTCAGCAACAGCGGTCTTATCCTCGCAAGCAATGCGACCTCAGCGGTGGGTGTGACGTTCAATAGCCCGACCAACGTCACGCTGACCAATAGCGGCACGATCGCCGCCAACTCGGCGGCGGCGGGCAGTGTCGCGGTGCTGAGCACCGGCGCGTCGAACGCTGTCCTCAATAACAGCGGCACGATCACCGGGGCGATCCAGACCGGTGCAGGCAACGACAGCTTGAGCAACGCCGTCGGCGGGGTCTGGAACGCCATCGGTGCGTCGGACTTCGGCGCCGGTGACGACACGGTCACCAATGCCGGCACGATCCACCTCAACAACACAACAATCAGCCTGGGCAGCGACCCGGCCGGCAACCAGTTCGGCAATGCCGGTCTGATCACGGTAGTGGGCAGCAACACGATCGCCATGGGCACCGGCCCGACGGCCAATCCCAGCCCATTCACCAACAACGGCACGATTAACTTCCAGAACGGCACGGCGAACAATACGCTGACGATCGCCGGCAACTTTGCCGGTAACGGTCAGGTCGACCTGGATGTGAACGGTGCGAACGGCACCGGAGATCTGCTGAAGATCAATGGCAACGTGGTCGCAGGCAGCGTGAACACGGTCAATGTGAACCTGTTGACTGATCCGGCCACTGCCTCCACCACGATCCCGTTGGTGCAGGTGAGTGGGACCTCCGCCGCCGGCTCGTTCGTGCTGGGCACGTTCACTCAGCCCAAGGGCTTCTTGGGCTTGAGCGAGAGCCTGGTGAGTACGCCGCCGAACACGACATCGCTGGGTCTGGCGGTTGCCGCGACGACACCACCGCCGACCGGAGTCGGTGTTGGTGTGACCGTGACCGGCCTGAGTGAGTTGGGCACGCTGGCCGCCTCCGCTGCTCCGGGTGTGCAGAGCCTGATGAATAGTCAGATCGGTACGCTGGAAGATCGCATGGGCGCGGTAAGCCAGACCATCAAGGGCGGCCTGAGCTTGTGGACACGCGCCTTTGCCGATAGCGGCACGGTGGACCCGGACCATTCCGCAGGCAACTTTGGTCAGAACGGCAACTTCGGGTTTGACCAGAGCAACTCCGGTGAGGAAGTGGGTCTGGACTTCGCGATCTCCGATGAGTTCAAGGCCGGTGCGTTGTTCTCCAAGTCACGAGCGAACCAGTCGCTGGATGGCAACCAGGCTGACTCGAGCCAGATCACCGGCAATACCAGCGGCATCTATGGCACCTGGATCGCCTCGAGCGGCTTGTACGTGGATGCGTCCTACCGCTGGATGAGCTTCAACGATCGGCTGCATGCACCCAATGGTTACGCCTCGATCCATGGCAATGCCGATGCGTTCAACCTGGAAGTGGGCAAGACCTGGACGCTGTCGAACGGTCTGCAGATCGCGCCGCAGTTCCAGTACACGCTGACCAAGGTCGACAACATCAACGCGCAGACCGGCAACCTGGCTGGCTTCCAGTCCACGGGTGATGATGCGTCACGGGCCCGCCTGGGCGTGATGTTCAGCAAGGCGTACACGCCGGCCAGCAGCAACGCGGTGTGGATGCCGTATGCCTCGCTGTCGGTGGTGCAGGAACTGGATGGGAAGAACAGCTACGCGGTCAACAACACCTTCTTCGGTGAGACCGATACCAGGGGCACCAGTGCACTGGCTGAGACTGGCCTCAACGTACAGTTTGGCAAGCTGGCGGTGTTTGGCGGTTTGAACTGGCAGGACGGTGGCGCGTTGAAGAGCTTCTTCGGCGGCCAGGTGGGGCTGCGTTACACCTTCTAGAGCGTGCTGATGAAGCCCTGAGTGAGGGCGTGAAAGGGTGAATGGGAGCCCGGCGATAGGATTCGCCGGGCTTTTTCATCTACAGAAAAACAAGAGGTGAGCGCCATGGATACCAAGTTGTACCACGTGGGGCATATCGAGTCCGGCGTGTCGCTTCCCCAGCGTTTAGGTGCTGCGCTCACACCCGGTCAGCAACGCGTGCTCGAACTGGAGGACGGTGACAGCTTCACACTGCATGCGATCCGGATCACTGACGACAACGGTGTCATGGCGAGGGGGCGCTTCAACAATGTCTCCGATATCGCGGCCCGTCTGTCGAGTTGGGCGAGGGGACGGCATGTGCGGCTGGCGTATCGCTTGATCGACAAGGACACCGCCCGGATTTGGCGGCTTGGCACCGTCTGAGGAACAGACATGAGCAATGCCGTTTTCGAAGGCTACACCGTCGGTGAAATCGAGCGTGGTATTCCGTTCCCGGCCAGACACAAGAAGCCACTTTCCATCGAGCAGAAGCAGCTCATGCAACTGAAAGATGGGGAGAGCCTCGTGCTTGCGGTGCACTTCGGCACGTTTCGGACCGACAACGTCGAGCGGCTCGCGCAGTGGGCGCGATCGAAGGGAATTCACACCGTACGGCGCAAGATCGATGACGACGTGGTGCGGATCTGGCGTGTCCCCCAGCAGCCGGCGCTGCCGGGCAAGCCGAAGGCATGACGGTGTCGATCAAGAAGCACCTAGCTATAACCTTCCGGGGCGTACTCTTGCTGGACGATGTGAACCCATCGTTGAAGCATGGCCCTAACCTTAAAGATGGAGAACTTCGTGGCTAAGAAAGACCAAGCGTCCGATACGGACCTGCAGGAAGTGAGCGACAAGGACCAGATGGCAGTTGGCCTGCAGTCGGTAAGCGGCGAGGCGGCTCCGTCAGTGTCCGCTGGTGCGCCGGAAGCGCATGCACCCGCCGATGCGCCAACCGCGCAGACCACGGCGGTAGCTCAGCCAAATGTCGAGAAAAGCTGTTCGCGCGGACTAGCCGCCTGGTTGGCCAGCAGCAACCTGTCCCTCGCGATCTCCTCTTATCAGACGGGCAGGGTGTACCTGGTCGGTAGCGACAAGCTCGGTCGGGTATCGTTCTTCGAGCGCCTGTTCGAACGTGCCATGGGCATCGTCGGCAATGCGCAGCGCATTTACCTGGGTGGCCTGTACCAGCTGTGGCGCTTCGAGAACGTACTGCGCTCGAACGAGGTGATCCATGCCCAGTTCGACAAGTGCTACGTGCCGCGCAATGCGCAGACGATCGGCGACCTGGATATCCACGAGCTGGGCATCCGCAAGAATGGCAAGGTGGTCTTCATCAACACCAAGTATTCCTGCCTCGCCGAGCTGAGCCAGACGCACAGCTTCAAGGCGATCTGGAAGCCGGACTTCATCACGAAACTGGCGCCTGAGGATCGTTGCCACCTCAACGGCCTGGCGATGGTTGACGGTGCACCGAAGTACGTGACCGCCGTGTGCAAGAGCGATGCGGTCGATGGCTGGCGCGATCGCCGCCACAACGGCGGCGTGGTGATCGACATCGACACCAACGAAATCGTCTGCGAAGGCCTGTCGATGCCGCATTCGCCGCGCTGGGCCAACGGCAAGCTGTGGGTACTGAACGCCGGCACCGGCCACCTGGGTTGGGTGGACTTCGCGACCAAGTCGTTTGTGCCGCATGCGTTCCTGCCCGGGTTCGTGCGCGGCTTGTCGATCTTCGGCAACACCGCGGCGGTGGGCTTGTCTAAGCCAAGGAACCAGCGCTTCGAGGGTCTGCAGCTGGATGCGGAGCTGACCAAACACGATGTCGAGCCCTGGTGCGGCGTGCAGATCATTTCGTTGACCAATGGCGACGTGCTGCACTGGATCCGCTTCGAGGGAGACATCTCCGAGATCTTCGACCTGTGTTTCCTGCCGAATGTGCGCAACCCGATGATGGTGGGCCTGCGCACGCCGGAAATCCGCGAACTGATTACGTTTGAGACGGAGCTTCAGACGGAGGGTGTGACGCCATGACCACGAATCGGGGCAGGGCAGGTTATGCGGTAGGCATGATCGCGGCGCTGCTCGTCGCGAGCGTCGTGCAAGCCCAGTCGACCAGTACGACGCCGGCAAAGACGGCGGCCGCGCAGTCCGCCACGACACCGCCGGTCGACGAAGCGGATGCGATCTTTGCCCGTTGGGATACCGACCACAACGGGGTGCTGTCGCCGCAGGAGTTCCGGGTTGGCTGGAATCAGCTGCAGGCCGCAGCGGAGTTGCGCCGACTGCACGAACAATTCGTGGCGATGGACACCGACAAAAACGGTTGCTTGAACGCGACGGAGTACGCGCACCTGGAATTGATCCAGCGCGCCGGCAAGTCCGCGCCGCCGATGGCGATGTTCGACACGGAAAGGAACCAGTGTCTGGATTTCAAGGAATACGTGAACGTGGTCAATTACATGTTGAAGCAGGAGCACAAGTGATCGTGGCCCGACGCGCGCCCTGGTCCTTCGCTAACCATCAGTCCAGACCATTGATCCGGCCCACAAACCGCCCTTTGACCACCATTCCTGCGAAGGCAGTAACCCAGCGCCCTTGCTCGACATGCTCAGGACGAACGGTTCATACGCAATATTTGTGGGCCAGATCAATGGGCGTCTAGGTGCGTCGTAGAACACAAGGCAGTGCTTGTGTTATCAGTAGCGCTATGAATCTCGTCATCCGCCGTCAAAATCTATAGTTTTATGGTTATCCGAAGCCACTAGCGGAAGTACGGGCGCGATCGTCGTAAAGACTGAAGATCATCCTCCGAGAAGGCCGCCAACCTCCATTGGCGGTTTTTTGAATGGCCGCCGTTGGATCCCATCAAGGAGCTCAACGTGAACCGCCACGCTGACGATCTGCACATCCGCGCTATCTATCACCACCCTCAGTACGCCTGCCGAGGTGATGCGTGATTGCGCTGCCAGCGAACGCGTCACGCTCCCCTATCAAATGATTACGGCTACAGTCGTCCCTCCAAAAGATCTTGGATTCTATCTATATGAATAATGCGCCGCAGCATTTTTCCCCGGCTGCTTCGGCGCTTTGAGCGCTATGGCATATGTTGCGTCGCGTTAGCACGTTGTCATAAATTTGATTCGAAGGTGTCACTTTGAGGTGTGCGGCAGCCTTTGGTGACTAGTCGCAGAAGGATCGGCATAACGGGACTAGCGGCTTTTTTTGCGCAAGTGCGCATGTGCGGGTTGTGCCCCAAGTCAAAAGACGCTTCATCGGGTTGTACCGTGGCATTGCCGAAAATTTCGTTACCCCCAGTTCCGGCCGCGACTTGTATAAGATCGGCCGCGACCGCGACTACGCTCCGTGTTCAATTTACTGGCCATCACGCAGGCGCCAACGCTACTGAAGGGCAGGACGCCTGGGCATTCGGGAGCGGCAGTGCCTTAGTAGTAAAAGGCCCTTGCAACCAATCAGTCCCGAAGGCACTAGCATGGAGCGTGACGATATCGCCACCGACTCGACCAGTGCCCTCCAAAAAACGGTCGTAAAGAAAGATCGTGCTTCCGCGTGGGCCAACGCTCTTTGGCCATTGAGGATTGATGCCGCATACGTTCGGTAGCGGGAATGCCACGCAACCACCGGGATTGACCAACAGTCTCTCGACGATTGTCTGGCATGCTTGCGTACAATGACTTCACGCGCAGCATTTTGGATCGCACTGATCGGAGCGTCGGAATCGGTAAGGAATAGTGTCTGGCCAATACGAGAATTTCCTTAAAGTCCATCCGGAGCCGCGGCAAGCGCCAACCTAGCGAGGGCCGGTATGGACTTCGACTCCGTTCGCTTCATGATGGAATTTCGATGGTTTTCCACGGTGCGTTGGCTGATGCCAAGATCAACGGCGATGTTTTTGCTCGGATGACCAGCAAGTACGAGATCCATTATCTGACGTTGTCGGGGGGTGAGCTCTGCTACGTGATTGCTGGCCTCTTGTTTCCATGTAAGCAACTTGTTTGCATCACGGGAATGCTCCAATGCCCGTGCAACGCTTTCGAGCATTTCACTGCGATCGAACGGTTTCTCGATGAAGTCGGTGGCGCCGGCCTTCATGGCATCGACCGCGATCGCGATGTCGTTGCTTCCGGTGATCATGATGGTGGGCATTCGGTTGCCCTGGTCACGCAACTTTTGCAGCAGTTCCAAACCCTTCATGCCGGGGAGATTGGCATCGAGCAGAAGGCATGCTTCGGGGCCCGGCACGTAGGCTGCGAGAAATGCTTCACATGAAGCAAAATCCTCGACCTCGAGGCCGTCACCTTCCAGCACCATGCGAATGGTTTCGCGCAACATGTCATCGTCGTCGACCACATAAATGACAGGTTGTCGCGTGTCGGCGTCTTGTTCGATGCGCTCGCTGACCACACTCGGCGGATCTATACCCGAAGCAAGTTGTGACTGCGCAAGCAGACGTTGGATGACGTAGGAAATCTCCTTGAGCTTGGCCGGCTTGTTGAGCTGCGTGCAATGTTCCAGTGCGACGTCGCGCGAGGTCTGGGTGGAGATGTCGCCGGTGAGCACGATAGCGGGTATGTCGCGACGCATTTTTTCGCGAAGCTGCACAATCATCTCCAAGCCGGTGAGGCCGCGCGGAAGATTGTGATCCGTCAGAATGAGATCCGGCTGAACACCGCCGTGAGCGATCCAGTTTAGGGCAGCGACACCGTCGGATGCTGTCGCTATCTGATGCCCTTGGGATTTGAGCAGTGATCCGAGCAACTCGCGTAGCTCTGGATCGTCTTCGACGATCAGGATCATGCCGACCCGGTGCATCGCACTGGCACTGCTGTCAGGTGCGATGCCATTCAGAGGTTCATGCATTCCGGCATTTTCGAGCGGCGTTAGCGCGACATCGATGGAGAACATTGATCCTTTTCCGAGCGTGGACTCTACGCGAATCTGATGACCCAATAGAACGCTGAGTCGTTGGACGATGGCCAACCCAAGGCCCAAGCCGCGGACACGTTCGCGAGCTGGATTATCCAGTTGACGGTATTCCTCGAAGATGACGTGCCGCATATCTTCAGGGATGCCCGGGCCGGTGTCCCATATCTGGATACTCAGCCATCCGCTATGTCGGCGGCAGCCAAGCAGTATTCGGCCTTGCTTGGTGTACTTGAGCGCGTTGGACAGCAGGTTACGGATCATCTGCTCGAGCAGCCGCGGATCGCTCTCTATGGAGAGGTGGCATGGCACCGTGCGCAACGTCAGACCTTGCGCGCTGGCATGGTAGTTGAACTCGTCCCTGAGTCGATCCAGCAGGTCGCTGATGCGAAAACTGACTGGATGCGCATGCACCGCGCCGGTTTCGATCTGATTGATATCCAGCAACGCATTCAACATACCCGACATGGCGCCAACGGTTTCACCGATACGCATCGTGAGCTTGCGTGGCTGCACGCCCTCTACCGTTTCCAGCAATAGACCTTGCAGAAGTTTGAGCGTTTGCAGCGGTTGACGAAGATCGTGACTGGCGGCGGCAAGAAAGCGCGACTTTGCAGCCGTTGCCGACTCTGCTTCCAGCTTTGCCGCTACCAGGGCTTGTCCCGTGTGTTTTTGCTCGGTGACGTCGGTGAAGGTGATCACAACGCCCCCGACGCCGTGGTCATGGGTACGGTAGGGCAGGATTCGGCGGACAAAGCACACGCCGCTGCGTGATTCGATTTCTCGCTCCAGTGGTGCGAGTTTACGCAATACGGTACGCGCATCGGTCAGCAGTTCGTCGTCGGTAGCCAACGAACTAAGGTCCGCCAGCGGCCGTCCGATGTCGCCGGGAATCACGTTGAACAGCAATTTCGTAGCTGGCGTATACAAGCGAATATTGAGATCGGTATCGAGAAAGATCGTGGCGACATCCGTGCTGTACAGCACGTTCTGCAGATCGTTCGATGTGGTGCGCTGTTGCTCCAGGGTCTCCTGGAGCTGGCTGTTTAGTGCGGTGAGTTCTTCATTGAGCGACTGCAGCTCCTCTTTCGAGGTGAGCAGCTCTTCGTTGGTAGACTGGCACTCTTCGTTGACAGAAAGGGCCTCCTCGTTGATGGCCTTCTGTTCCTCGCTGGAGACTTCCAAATCCCGGATGGCTCCATGCAATTCGGTCCGCGTTGCCTCCAGCTCCTGCTCCAGCTGGGTGATCCGGGTTACGTCACCTGGTGCAGTTGGCGAGACGGGCAGGGCGCTCGGCTGGTTCTCGTCGACGAAGCAGATCAGCAGCAGTACCTCACCTTCGTTCAGCACTTTTTGTACGTCGAGACCAAAAACAACAGCGTTATCGCCTCGGCCGCTGCGACAGCCGCTCACGGTGATGCGTTCGGTGCGCTGAACTGCCTGCTGCAGCGCTGACCGCAGCTTCGTGCGCAAACCTGGCGCGGCCATGGAAAGCACATCGTGACTTGGGTGTCCGGCAGCAACTTGCAGATAGCGGTCTGTTGCTCCCAGATGATAGAGGCACTCATGCTTCTGATTGACCAACACAGCGGCTGGCGCAAACGATCGCATCACCAGCCGGCGACAGAGATCGGTCAGCGCCGTCTGACGGAGCAGGCTCTGGCTTTGCCCGGGCATTGACTGCGACGGGGCGTTATCGTCAGTGCCTATGAGGAAGCTCAGTTCGCCCGGATGGCTGTGGCCGATGCGTCTATATAGGCGTTCTGGCTTCGAGATGATTTCGAAGCGGCCGTCGATATTGCCCGCCGTCTCAGAACTTCCCAGCAGAAGGATGCCGTTTTGCCGCAACGCGAAGTGGAACAACGCAATGGCTTTGGCCTGCGCCTCGAGGCTCAGGTAAATTAGCAGGTTGCGGCAGGAGACCAGGTCAAGCCGCGAAAACGGAGGGTCTGTCAACACGTCCTGAACGGTAAAGACCACTGCCGAACGCAGCTCCGGTAATACCCGGTAACCGTGTTCGTGCCTGGAGAAAAACCGTTGCAGGCGCTCCGCTGAGACCTCGGCCTTGATGGTTTCGGGATAGAGCCCTTCGCGCGCTCTGGCCACGGCGTCAGGGTCCACATCGGAGGCAAACATCTGCAGTTTGATATTTCTCTTGGCTGCACCAATGGCCTCGCGGAATAGCATGGTCAGCGAGTAGGTTTCCTCCCCCGTACTGCAGCCGGGAACCCAGACGCGCAGCGGCTGATCCGTTTTGTGCGAGCTCACAATTTCTGGAATCGTTTTGGCAGCAAGTAGATCGAACACTTCGGTATCGCGGAAGAATCGCGTCACGTTGATCAGCAGATCCTTGGCGAGGAGTTCGACTTCCCGATGGGCCTTCTTCAGTACGCTCAGATATTTGGCTATGTCGTGGGTTTCGATCTTGGCGATCAGCATGCGCCGCTCGATGCGACGTTGCAGCGTACCCCTCTTGTACAAGCGGAAATCGTGCGTGGTCCTGGTCCGCAGCAGATCGATGATCGCTGCCAGGCCGTCTTCTTCGGCGGTGTAGGTCGGAACATGATGGATAACGGGCGGCTTGTTCGACAGCGTGTTGCTATAGCGCAAGAGCGCGTCAGGAATTTCATCGATCGGCAGCACGCTGTCCACTGACCCGGTGAGCACAGCGTTGCGTGGCATTCCGTCGTAGTCGGCTTCTCCTGGCTCCTGTACAATCACGAAACCGCGACACTGTTTGATCGCCTTTAGGCCCAAACTCCCGTCGGCACCAGTGCCCGAAAGCGTGATGCACACCGCGCGTGGGCCATAGCACCCAGCCATCGATTGGAGCAAAAAGTCGAAGGGCAGGCGGGCACCGTGGCGCACTGGAGGTTCCGACAGACGCAGCATGCCCTTGTTGACCGCCAGATACTTGCCCGGTGGAATCACATAGACATGGTTTGGCTCGATGCGCATGTCGTCGGCCGCTTGGCAGACCTCCATCGACGTATGGCTTGACAACAGCCCCACCATCAGGCTTTCGTGTGTGGGGTCCAGATGCTGGACCAGAATGAAGGCCATGCCGATGTCGGCAGGTAACGCGCGCAAAAGCTGCCGGCAGGCATCCAGGCCGCCGGCAGACGCACCCACGCCGACCACCAGGAAGTCCGTTGGCTGGGTGCTGATGCGGAACGCGTCTGCCTGGGGCAGGCTCGTCCCCATCTCGAATGGACGGCTTGCCGGCATGATGGGGTTTTCCAGAAACTGATGGGGGACGTGGCTCGACTCTACTCTGCCTACTGCGCTGCAATGTGCATGGCGTCATAACAACTGGTGCGTTATCGGGCAGCGCGTCTTCCACGTGAGCCCGCTAGGGCAGGAATGCCATAGCCTTCTTGGCGCCGAAGGGTTGTATGCGCATTGTCGAAGAACGTAGCTCACCGCCGATCTCCCGATACGCTCGGCGCAGGTAGCGGCTTGATCTGGCACGGCTTCCACGGCGATTCGTCGGCCGTCTGCGAGAGTGCCTTCAAACACGCACGTTCTGTTCAACGCATTCGGCGCGCCGCGTGGTCTTGCTACCGAAAAGAGGTATCTGAGTAGTTTCCGACGCTACCGCGGATGCTTCGCCGCGCCTATGGTCATCGCAACGGTCACCAATCACACATGGCCTGGTGCGGCTTGCGCCAGGACGCACCCACCGCCCCTCCCATCCCCGCAGATCCAACTTCAGGAATACCAGCGATGAAAACAGCCATCTCACTGATGAAAGCGCTCGCGCATCAGGGCTCCGGAAAAAAATGTGGAGGACCGCAATCTCCGGCATTGGTGGCCCCGGCCATCTAGCCGTCTAGTTCACTAAGATGATGGGACTGAATGTTTGCGCGGTCGACATTGACTACGGCAAACTGGCCCATGCCGGCAAGTTGGGCGCCGGTGCAGTGGTCAATGTCAGGGTCGGCGATTCGATGGAGGCACTGAGGGCTGCTACTGGCGGCCGTGCGCATGGCATGCCCATCACGGCGCCGGCGCTGCGCGCGTTAAAGCGGGGCGTCGGCATGACTGGCAAGCATGGCACCAGCAAGCTGGTGGGTCTCCTGCCGGGCGAATTCCAAGTGCTGCTGTTCGACGTGGTGGACAACTGCATCACCGTGCGCGAATCGTTGCGTAAGCAATCGTGCGGGCATGGCCGAATGCCTGGCGTTCGCGGCGCAGGGAAAAAGCCAAAGCGGATATCGACCTTCAGCCGCTCTCCGCGCTCACCGATATTTTCAGGCGGCTGGAGCACGGCGAGGTGCCGTCGCGAGTGGTGCTTAATTTTGGGCCAGTGGGGGCGTTTCGAACTGGCCCTGCCGTGTTGAACAAGGCGTTGCCAGATCCTTCTTGGCATCGTGGCGCAGGGCATATCGCCGCTCGCCGCCACTGGCGTGTGGGTGCAGGCGCCGCCGCCACTAGATTGGGTCCCGGGCTATTGCTGGAAGATCTGATCGATCTTCCAGCATTCACTTTTCAACCATTTGAATCACAGATCGAGGACATGAATGACCTGGGTGGAATCTTCAGGATCGCGCGTGCAGCGGAAACCAAGATAGCGCGCTAACTCACGCATTGGCTCATTGGCTGATGCATCCATCGATGACATCTGGCGGAAGCCGTTCTGACGCGCCAAGTCAATGAGATGTTGCATTAAAGCTACGCCTAGGCCTCGATGCTGCCAGTCGTCGGCAACGGTTACTGCACACTCGCAATGCTGGTCGTCGCTCGAAGCGCTGTACCGACTCACACCTACTTCGCGCAGAGCTCCGTTGTCGTGCACCAGCGCGACGAAGGCCATGCTGTTGTGGTAGTCGATGTTCACCAATTGGTCGAGAAGCTCTGGGCTCGCCTCGCGAATCTCGCCGAGAAAGCGGAAATGGCGTGCTTCAGACGACAGACTTTCAATGAATTTGCGTTCGCGCTCCCTATCTTCGGGACGAATTGGTCTAAGCAATACGCGACTGCCGTCCTTCAGCTTCTCGATCCAATGATCGCCTTCCATCTCAGCATAGGGACTGTTGTTGGAAAGATGTCCAGTAGGGATGGCAGGCATGAGGCGATCTCCGTCAGTGGTCAAGTGTGGTGCTGTCGACGACTACCAGGACACCCAAGACCAGCTCCACCCATCTTGGATCACCGGCGGTTCGATCGGGTTCAATAGGAATTGATATGGCGAACGTCGCACTAATCGCTGCAATGGTGGCCACGAAACGAACAGGGCATAACCGAGGCAGTGAGCATCTCGCGACGTTGCGCGTTTTCGGGATTGCACGTCTGTGCGCTGTCGCACTCAGCGCGAACTCGATTGCGCCGATGACGATGCGCTGCCGGTACCCGTGATGGCCTATTTCACATGGCGTATCACATGACAGTTGTCGGTGTGCGGGCGCGGGTGCACCCATCGCCTAGTGTGCGGCAACGTACAGAGCGCGCGACAGGAAGAGAAGATCATCCTAACGAAGGAGTCATCCATGGCAACCGCTAAACCACGTGTCCTGACCATCAATGGTGGATCGTCGAGCATCAAGTTTGCACTGTTCGAGTCCGGCCATTTGCCTCGGCGGGTGCTGGAGGGCGGCATTGATCGGATCGGTCAGCCACAGTCCACCTTTTGGGTTAAGGACTTGAGCCCGGTGGACTGCTTTTCACGGACGGTGGCAGCGCCAGATCACACGGCGGCAGTGGATATCCTGATGGACTGGATCCAGCAGCGGCCCGATTCTGACGTCTTGGCAGCGGTGGGGCATCGCGTCGTGCAGGGAGGTCCGAAGTACAGCGAGCCGCAGTTGATCACCGATGAAATGATCAAAGACGTGCGCCGCCTTATTCCCTTCGACCCCGAGCATCTTCCAGAGGAGGTTCTGTTGGCTGAGGCAGTTTGTCGCCGGTTTCCCGATCTACCGCAAGTGGCGTGTTTCGATACGGACTTCCATTGCGATATGCCACGCGTGGCCAAGCTATTGCCGATCCCGCGCAGGTACGAAGCGCAGGGAGTTCGGCGATATGGATTTCATGGTCTGTCGTATGCATTCCTGATGGAAGAGCTGACCCGTCTCGGCGATCCCGCGGCGACCAATGGCCGCGTGATCCTCGCCCACCTCGGCAGCGGCGCCAGCTTGGCGGCGGTCCACAACGGCAAAGCCGCAGACTCCAGCATGGGGTTCACCCCAACATCCGGATTACCCATGAGTACGCGCAGCGGTGACCTCGATCCCGGTCTGGTTGGGTATCTGGCATGTACGGAGAAAATGAGCGCAGCGCAATTCAACACGATGGTCACAACCCAGTCCGGGTTGCTTGGCGTCTCGGAAACTAGTTCGGACATGCGCGACCTGCTTGAGCAGGAGACGCACGACGTGCGGGCAGCTGAGGCGATTGCACTGTTTTGTTACCAGGTCAGGAAATGGATTGGCGCCTTCGCGGCGGTGCTGGGTGGGCTGGACACGCTGGTGTTCGCTGGAGGCATCGGTGAAAACGCCTCCATCGTGCGGGAGCGGATCTGCGATGGCCTCGGCTTTCTGGGCGTAGAGATGGACCTCAAGCGCAACGCGCAGCATGCATCGATGATTTCATCCGATGCCGGACGCGTCGACGTGCGGGTCATCCGCACCGACGAAGAAATCATGATCGCGAAATCTGTCATTCGCGTCCTTCATCTCGGCTAATGCGGAAAACCAGGTTATGAAAATGGCTTCATTGACACAGGAAATGCTGCACAAAGTCGATGCCTATTGGCGCGCCGCCAATTATGTGTCGGTCGGTCAGATCTATCTCTACGACAATCCACTGTTGCGCGAGCCACTGACATTGGAGCACGTGAAGCCATTGGTGGTTAGCCATTGGGGAACGACCCCTGGCCAGAATTTCATCTATGTGCATTTGAACCGGATCATCAAAAAGCACGACCTGGACATGTTTTACATTGCCGGTCCCGGTCACGGTGGACCCGCCGTTGTAGGGAATGTCTATCTGGAAGGCACCTGGAGTGAGATTTATCCAGATGTCAGCCAAGACGAAGCCGGACTGAAAAGACTGTTCAAGCAATTTTCTTTTCCCGGTGGAATTTCCAGTCATGTCGCCCCCACTACGCCCGGATCGATTCACGAAGGGGGGGAGTTGGGGTACTCGCTAAGCCACGCCTTTGGCGCTGCATTTGACAACCCCGGCCTGATCGTAGCCTGCGTTATCGGTGACGGTGAGGCGGAAACGGGGCCATTGGCGACCGCATGGCAATCCAACAAACTGCTTGACCCGATCACTGACGGTGTCGTGTTGCCGATCTTGCACCTCAATGGCTACAAGATCAGCAATCCCTCGGTGTTGGCGCGCATTGAACATGACGAGCTGGACCAGTTTTTCCGAGGCTGCGGCTGGACGCCTCACTTTGTGGAAGGCGATGATCCGGACAAGATGCATGAGCTCATGGCCAGCACCTTGGACAAGGTCCTGGGCGACATCCAGAATATCCAGAAACACGCGCGGGACAAGAGCGAGACGGCTCGGCCACGCTGGCCGATGATCGTGCTCAGGTCACCTAAGGGTTGGACGGGACCTAAAATTGTCGAAGGTCTGCAGATCGAGGGTACCTTTCGTTCACACCAGGTGCCGCTGCTGGTCGATGCCGAGCATCCTGATCATGTTGAACTGCTTGAAAGCTGGATGAAGAGTTACAAGGCTGAGGAGCTGTTCGACGATAGTGGCCGCCTCATACCGGAGTTGGCTGAGCTGGCACCGAAAGGTGATCGACGTATGGGCGCCAATCAGCACGCCAACGGTGGCTTGCTGTTGCGTGACCTGCATATGCCGGACTTCCGCGACCACGCGGTCCATGTACCTTCACCCGGTGCAACTAATGCTCAGGATACGATGGTGCTGGGCAAGTTTCTGCGTGACGTCGTCAACCTTAATCAGGAACAACGCAATTTTCGTCTTTTCGGCCCCGATGAAACACTCTCCAATCTCTTGGGTGCAGTGTTTGAAGTAACTAATCGCCAGTGGGACGCGCACAAACAGGGCAATGATGAATTCCTCGAGCCCACCGGTCGAGTGCTTGACTCGATGCTCAGCGAGCACCAGTGCGAGGGCTGGCTGGAAGGCTATCTGCTGACTGGCCGGCACGGTCTGTTCAACAGCTACGAGGCATTCATCCGCATCGTGGACTCGATGTTCAGTCAGCATGCGAAATGGCTCAAGGTCACCAAGGAGCTGCCGTGGCGCCGGCCAATCGCGTCGCTGAACTACCTGCTCGCCTCACACGTCTGGCAACAGGATCATAACGGCTTCACGCATCAGGATCCGGGCTTCCTCGATCACGTCATCAACAAGAAGGCCGACATCGTGCGCGCGTACTTGCCGCCCGATGCGAACTGCCTGCTGTCAGTCATTGATCACTGCCTGCGTAGTCGGAACTATGTCAACGTGGTCGTGGCTGGCAAGCATGCTCTTCCGCAATGGCTGACGATGGACGCAGCTGTCCTGCACTGCACCGAGGGCATCGGTATCTGGCAATGGGCCAGCAACGATCAGGTTGATGAGCCGGACGTGGTGATGGGCTGCTGTGGCGACACGCCGACGTTGGAGGTGCTGGCTGCCGTTTCCATCCTGCGTGAGCACCTACCCGATCTGAGAATCCGCGTCGTCAACGTCGTCGATCTGATGAAGCTGCAATCGTGCTCTGAGCATCCGCACGGACTGAGCGACGAGGACTACGACTCGCTGTTCACCAAAGACAAGCACATCATCTTTGCGTTTCACGGCTACCCGTGGCTGGTCCATCGGCTGACGTACCGGCGAACCAACCGCAACTTGCACGTCCGCGGCTACAAGGAGGAAGGCACGATCACGACGGCTTTTGACATGCGCGTGCAGAACGAGCTGGACCGTTTTCATCTCGTACAGGATGTCATCGATCGTCTACCGCATCTGGGCGCAAAGGGGGCCTACCTCAAGCAGCAGATGCGCGACAAACTGATCGAACACAAGCACTACATCGACAAACACGGTCAGGACTTGCCTGAGATTCGAAACTGGAAGTGGCTGGACCAAGCCCGGTCGGCAGAAAAATGGGGAGGTTGAATAATTCATATGCCCACATTGCCCTCCCAGACCTACGAAAAACCACCGAGCGAACAAGCCGCTTCAACGAATCACGGCTCGGTCGTCTCTGTGCGTGGCAGCGTGGTCGATGTGCGGTTTGATCATTGCCTGCCGGCTATCAATTCATTGCTTCGCACCGGCGAGTCAGGACAGGTGGTCATCGAAGTTATGGCTCATCTCGATGCACGCTGCGTCCGGGGCATTTCCTTGACGCCGACGCAGGGTTTGGCGCGGGGAATGACGGTAGAGGACACGGGCAGTCCTTTGCGGGCGCCCGTTGGCAAGCAGATCATTTCCCGAATGTTCGATGTGTTCGGCCAAGCCATCGATCACGAGCCGGCGCCATCGGATATCCAATGGCGCTCTGTTCATCGCGCTCCACCGTCATTGTCCGAACGTTCGACGAAGTCCGAGATCTTTGAAACAGGCATCAAGGCCATCGATGTCCTCGTACCGCTGGAGCGGGGTGGCAAGGCTGGCTTGTTCGGTGGCGCGGGTGTCGGCAAAACAGTGCTGCTCACCGAGATGATTCACAACATGGCTGGGCACCAACAAGGGGTGAGTATTTTCTGTGGTATTGGAGAACGCTGCCGCGAGGGCGAAGAACTCTACCGCGATATGAAGGCGGCCGGCGTGCTGCCGAACATGGTGATGGTCTTTGGACAGATGAATGAGCCGCCCGGCGGCCGATTTCGGGTGGGGGCTGCAGCACTGACGATGGCGGAGTACTTCCGCGACGACGAGCATCGCGATGTGCTGTTGCTGATCGACAACATCTTTCGCTTCATTCAGGCCGGTATGGAGGTGTCCGGCTTGATGGGGCAGATGCCGTCTCGTCTTGGCTATCAGCCGACAATGAGCACGGAGCTGTCGGGGTTAGAAGAGCGCATCGCCAATACGCAAGCGGGTGCCATTACGTCGATTCAGGCAGTGTATGTTCCTGCGGACGACCTGACTGATCCAGCGGCAGTGCATGTCTTTTCGCATCTCTCAGCGTCGATTGTATTGTCGCGCAAGCGAGCGAGCGAAGGCCTTTATCCCGCCATTGACTTACTGCAGTCCAATTCAAAAATGGCCACGCCCGGCATTGTTGGCGATCGGCACTACAAGCTAGCCCAGGAAATCCGACGGACGCTCGCGCAATACGATGATCTCAAGGACGTCGTCGCCATGCTTGGGATGGGGCAGCTTTCTCCGGAAGACCGCAAGGTCGTTGCTCGCGCGCGGCGACTAGAGCGATTCCTGACCCAGCCATTTTTCGCTACCGAGCAATTCAGCGGGGTGAAGGGAAAGCTCGTCAGTCTGCAGGATTCGCTTGATGGTTGCGAACGCATTCTAGGTGACGAGTTCAAGGACTATCCGGAGAGTGCTCTGTACATGATAGGCGCTATCGGTGAGGCAAGGAAACCGGGCCCTGCACCGGATCCTGCACCTGATCCTGATCCTGCTCCGCAACCAACCGTCGAACCGCTCACCGCTCATGAAGCTTAGAGTGCTCCTACCTTATGGCGTCTTCCTGGAGAAGGGCGAGGTGTCGAGTATCGTGGCCGAGACGAGCGATGGGTCATTCGGCATTTTGCCCCACCGTCTCGACTGCGTAGCTGCGCTCGTCCCTGGAATTTTTACTTATTCAACCGAAGCCGATGGAACGGCCTACCTCGCTGTCGATGAGGGTGTGCTGGTCAAGGCAGATTCGTATGTGTACGTCTCCGTCCGACGAGCTATCGGCGGAACCGGTCTCGCCGAGCTGCACGATGCTGTGAAGCGCGAGTTCCTTGCCTTGGACGAACAGGAGCGGGACGTACGCATTGCCGTGGCAAAAATGGAAAGTGGGCTTGTCAGTCGCTTTGCGGAATTTCAACATGAACGATGAGTTGGAAAATTCACGCACAAGCCGCGAGACGCGCTTTAGCGCAGAAGTAGCCGCTAAGGCTGCGCGCAAGCTGAGAGTGCAACGTCATGGCAAACAAAGTGTCTGGCTTGGCCTGGGCATGTTCGGACTTATCGGCTGGTCGGTCGCGGTGCCAACCATCCTCGGCGCCATGCTTGGTTTGTGGTGGGATAGGCATCACCCGGGCCCGCACTCATGGACGCTCGCACTGCTGGTTGCCGGATTGGTTATTGGTTGCGCGAACGCCTGGCACTGGATATCGCAGGAAGACAGGGCCATGCACGATGACTCGGAGGACGGCGATGAGTGAGATCATCAGACTCATCCTTGCACTGCTTGCCGGAGTACTGCTCGGGTCGCTCTTCTTCGGTGGCCTGTGGTGGACTATCAACCGAAGCTTGGTATCTGCGCAGCCGGCGGTGTTGATCCTTGGCAGTTTCATGCTACGAACTCTGGTCACCGTGGCTGGGTTTTATGTCGCCTTGCATGCTGGTTGGCAGAGTTTGGTGGCTTGCATGGTTGGGTTTCTCGTCGCGCGCATCGTGGTGACTCGATTTATTGCCGTGCGCGGCGAAAACACCGCGAAGCGGATCCCGCGAGGTGCGCTGTGAACCTCACCTCCGATCAGCAGATTTTTTGGCAGTACGGCTTTGTCAAACTCAATGGAACGATTGTCACGACCTGGCTCTTGATGCTGGCAATGTCGCTTGGCGCCAAGCTCATCACCCGCAAGCTTGCGACTGAGGGGGAAGTTTCACGTTGGCAAGCTGCGCTGGAGATCGTCGTTACCGGCATTGTCGAACAGATAAAGGATGTCGGTCTTGGCCATCCAGAAAGATATCTCAGCTTTCTTGGCACGCTGTTTCTGTTCGTAGCAACAGCCAGTCTTTGCACGCTGATTCCAGGCTATGTGCCGCCAACCGGCTCACTCTCGACCACAGCGGCGCTGGCTTTGTGCGTATTCATCGCCGTTCCGCTGTTCGGCATGCGTGAGCAGGGTTTTCTCGGCTACCTCAAAACCTATGTGGAGCCGACTCCGATCATGTTGCCGTTCAACATTATCAGTGAACTGTCCAGAACGCTTGCTCTGGCGGTCCGTCTGTTCGGCAACATGATGAGCGGGGCGATGATCATCGCCATCTTGCTCACCATTACACCGTATCTCTTTCCGATCGTCATGACCGCGCTAGGTCTACTTACCGGGATGGTTCAAGCCTACATCTTCGCCATTCTTGCGGCCGTTTACATTGCAGCAGCCACCGTCGTTCGCAAAGCGAAACGGGGCCCGAGGGCTGAGCCCGCCACCGCGCATTGAAAGTGCACCGTCACCGACAAAGGATCTCTCATGGACAGCAGTACGCTCATCGCAGTCGCATCAATCATTACGGCCGGACTGACGACCGGCTTCGGCTGCATGGGCCCAGCACTTGGGGAGGGGCGCGCCGTGGCCACAGCAATGACTTCGCTGGCGCAGCAGCCCGATGCTTCTGCCACGATCACCCGGACCCTGTTCGTTGGCTTGGCGATGATCGAGTCAACGGCCATTTACTGCTTCGTCGTCTCAATGATTCTCATCTTCGCCAATCCGTTCTGGGGCCACTTCATCGCCCAAGTCGGAGGGAAGTAAGCCATGCTCATCGACTGGTTCACCGTCGTGGCCCAGGCGTTGAATTTTCTGGTCCTGGTGTGGCTGTTGAAGCGCTTTCTCTATCGCCCGATCCTGAACGCCATTGACGCACGGGAGAAACGGATCGCGTCAGAACTCGCCGATGCTGATTCAAAGAAAAGTGAGGCACAAAAGGAGCATGACGAATTTCAGAGCAAGAACAAGGCATTCGACGAACAGCGCAGCGCGCTACTAAACAAAGCAGCCGACGAGGCAAAGGCCGAAGCTGATCGACTGCTGGATGATGCGCGGAAGGCGTCAGATGCATTGAGTGAGCAACGGCGGGAGGCGCTCACTGTCGAGACTAATAATCTCAAACAAGTCATCTGTCGCCGGACCCAGGATGAAGTCTTTGCCATCGCGCGAAAGGCGCTGACGGACCTTGCCACGACAAGCCTGGAAGAACGGCTGGTTGAGGTATTCATCCGTCGCCTGGGTGAAATGGAGGCGACTATGAAGACGGCGCTGTCTACAGCCATCACGGCATCGACGGGTCCGGCTGTTGTGCGCAGTGCATTCGGATTGCCGGCCGAGCAGCAAGCGCTAATTCAGAGGGCCCTCAATGAAACCCTCGCCGCGAAGATTCAGGTTCGGTTCGACGTCGCGCCGGAGCTGATCAGCGGGATCGAGTTTACAGTCGGAGGACAGCAAGTGGGGTGGTCTATCGCGAGTTACCTTACATCGTTGCAAAAGCGGGCCGACGAAGACTTGAGCCAACAGGCACAGTCCACGCCACCACCCAGGGCCTCGACAACAACGGCGACCGCCGCAAAGATCTCATGAGCATTGCACCTGAAAGCCTGCAGGGCGTCTTCGATAGCGCGTTCGACAACATCGGCCGGGCACGGACAGCTTTTACGCCGCAACTAACGCTGCGAGAAGTGGGCTATGTCACCAATGTCTCAACCGGAATCGCGACCGTTTCCGGCCTTCCCGGTGTTGGTTCCGAAGAGCTTCTGCAATTTCCAGGTGGACTGCTCGGCATTGCGTTTAACATCGACGAAGACGAAATCGGCGTCATTTTGCTTGGCGAATATCAGTCGTTGCACGCAGGCGATGAAGTCGAACGCACGGGCCGCGTGATGGACGTGGCGGTGGGTGACGGACTACTCGGACGCGTTGTCGACCCGCTGGGCAACCCGCTCGACGGCAAAGGCGTACTTGTCACTAACCTGCGCCTCCCGGTCGAGCGCGCAGCACCTCCCATCATGGACCGCGCGCCAGTCACCGTGCCGCTGCAGACCGGACTGAAGGTGATTGATGCGCTTATTCCGATCGGACGTGGCCAGCGTGAATTGATTCTTGGCGATCGTCAGACAGGGAAAACGGCCATCGCCATCGATACGATCTTGAACCAGCGGGGGCAAAACGTACTTTGCGTCTACTGTGCGATAGGTCAGCGCGCGTCCGCAGTTGCCAAGGTCGTGGCCAATCTGGTTGAGAAGGGAGCCATGGACTACACCGTCGTAGTGGTCGCCGAAGGCAATGATGCGCCGGGTCTGGTCTATATCACACCCTATGCGGCGACGAGCATCGCAGAATATTTCATGGAAAAGGGGCGTGACGTGCTGATCGTCTTCGATGATCTGACGCAGCACGCCCGTGCGTATCGCGAGCTTTCGCTGCTACTGCGCCGTCCGCCCGGTCGTGAGGCGTTCCCAGGCGATATTTTCTACATCCATTCGCGAATGCTTGAGCGTGCAACGCATCTGAACCAAGACCGCGGCAACGGTTCACTTACCGCACTTCCCATCATAGAGACCGAAGCTCAAGATATCTCGGCTTACATTCCAACCAATCTGATCTCGATTACCGATGGGCAGATATACCTGTCGCCTACCTTGTTTGAACTGGGGGTCATGCCGGCGGTCGATGTTGGAAAATCCGTTTCGCGAGTGGGCGGAGCTGCTCAACGTTCGGCGTATCGCGCGGTAGCCGGAAGCATCAAGCTGGCGTATGCGCAGTTTGAGGAGTTGGAGGCATTTGCTAAGTTCGGAACTCGTTTGGATCAAGCGACTCGCCAATCGATCGAGCATGGGCGGCGTATTCGCGCGTGCCTTAAGCAATCCGAATCCCAGCCGGTGTCATTGCCGCAGCAGATCACCGTTCTTCTGGCATTGACCGATGGGCAGTTTGATCGGATACCGCTCGATAAAATGAATGAAGCGGAGCAAGCGTTGCGGAAAGCGGCAGCAGAAATGCCGGCGGATGTCATCGAGCGACTGTCCGGAGCCGACAAACAGAGCGACGCAGATCGCACGTCGGTCCTGGAGGTCGCGAGCTTGGCGCTCGCGCCATTCCTGCCAGCCGTTGAAGCCAACACTGACGCAAAGCCAGCGGCATGAGCGGCAACCTGGAAAGCTTGCGTCGAAAGATTACCAGCGCCGGCGATCTAGGTGGCGTCGTCCGCTCGATGAAGGCATTGGCGGCTTCGAGCATTGGACAATACGAGAAGGCCGTGCAGTCACTGGACGACTATTACCGAGCGGTGGAACAGGGGCTAGCCTTGTGTCTTCGCGAGGGCAGCCAAGCCGGGGTCATCGCGGAGAGGAAACCAGCGGTAGGAATGACTGGCGCGGTTGTCTTTGGATCGGACCAAGGTCTCGTTGGCGGGTTCAATGATGTCCTGGTCCAATTTGCGTTGCGTACGATCAAATCGTTGCCTGGAACGAAAACGAAAATATGGGCCGTCGGAGAGCGCGTTCAATCGCTGCTGACGGATGGCGGTTTGGATAATATTGTCGTGCTGTCCGTTCCAACCTCCATTCATGGGATAACTCCGCTAGTTGGCCAGGTTCTCGTCGAGGTCGAGGCGGCGCACGAGCGCGGCGATATCGATGAGGTCTACGTCTTCCACAATCACCCGAAATCCGGGGCCATTTACGAGCCCGTTGGCAAGCAGCTGCTGCCTTTGGATCGATCGTGGGAACGTAAGCTTGCAGGACTGCGATGGCAGACGAAAAATGTCCCCCAGATCATCGGACGTACCACGTCGGTGCTCCAGGATCTGATTCGGGAATATCTCTTTGTTTTGCTCTTTCAGGCATGCGCCGAATCTCTTGCCAGCGAAAACGCCAGCCGTCTGTCAGCGATGCAACGTGCCGAGAAAAATATCGAGGACATTCTGGAAGATCTAAACGGCAAGTTTCATCGCATCCG
>Ga0302228_10000025_pt1 | contig 128521 bp, 119 predicted proteins | sample II_Palsa_N1_2_FD_193519 | JGI IMG/M metagenome (GOLD analysis project Ga0302228, IMG submission 193519) | Peat permafrost microbial communities from Stordalen Mire near Abisko, Sweden - II_Palsa_N1_2 | ecosystem: Environmental > Terrestrial > Soil > Palsa > Peat permafrost | place: Sweden... | reverse complement strand
GCCTTGCGCTTGAATGCAACGACCTTCGCGCCGTTGCGCAGACCATCCAGATAGTCGGCCCATGTCTGCATCATCCGGGTGCGCTCCTCCAGATACTGTGCGGCGCTGGTGTACGCATCGCGTACCTTGTTCGATTCGGCATGTGCTAGCTGGCGCTCGATGGCATCAGGATTCCAGCCCATCTCATTAAGCCGCGTTGCCGCCATGCTGCGAAAGCCGTGGCCGGTCATTTCCTCACCCGTGTAGCCCAGCCTGCGCAGGGCGGCGGTAACGGTGTTCTCTGACATGGGCCGGCTTGCCGTGCGTGCGCCGGGGAAGACGTAGCGACCTCCGCCCGTCAGCGCATGCAAGTCTCGCAGCACGGTCACGGCTTGCGTGGACAGCGGCACAAGGTGGGCCGCCTTCATCTTCATCTTGTGACCGGGAATGCGCCAGATCGCACCCTCGAGATCGAACTCGGTCCATTCGGCGTGGCGAAGCTCACCCGGGCGAACGAACACCAGCGGTGCCAGCTTCAATGCCTGTTGTGTGCTGAACTGGCCGGCGAAGCCGTCGATGGCGCGCAGTAGAGCGCCGATGGCTGTGGGGTCGGTAACGGCGGCATGATGTTTGTTCTTCAGTGACTTCAACGCACCGCGCAGACTGGCGGTCAAGTCAGCATCTGCTTTGCCTTCCAGTACTGCATAACGGAATACCTGTCCGGCCTTCACCTTCACACGGTTGGCGGTCTCAATCTTGCCAGTCGCTTCAATCTCCCGAAGCACCGCCAATAGCTCGCGTGCGGTGATACCCGCAATCGGCCGCTTGCCGATGCTGGGAAACAGGTGGCCGAGAAGCCACTCGTTCTTCCCCTTCGTGATCTCGGCCACCTCCTGTCGCGCCATCCACTCACGCGCCACAATCTCGAATGTGTCCGCTGCTGTAATGGCGGCTTCGATGCGTTCGGCCTTGATCACCTTGCGCACCTCGCTGGGGTCGCTGTCGTTCGCCAGCAACTTGCGAGCATCCTCACGGCGCTGTCGGGCATCGGCAAGAGTCACGGTCGGGTACACGCCAAACGACAGCGTCTTTTGCTTGCCACCGAACCGATAGTTCATCCGCCAGTACTTCCCGCCGTCCGGCTTCACCAGCAGGTACATACCACCACCGTCCGACAGCTTCAGCGGGGACGCTGCGGGCTTGGCTTTGCGGATGGCGGTATCGGTCAGCATTTGTTGGTACTCGCAAGTTATTTCGGCGGCATCCTAGCCGGATACCAACAGAAATACCAACAGATACCATCAGATTCCCTGCGGCCTCGTGAGACCGCTTGAAACTCTTCAGGCATGAAAAAGCCCGCTGTTATGCGGGCTTTGGGGGCTTCTTGGTTCTGGATGAGACTGTCTGAAACCGTCTACTGGTGCCCGGGGCGGGGGTCGAACCCGCATAGCCTTGCGGCTGAGGGATTTTAAGTCCCTTGCGTCTACCAGTTTCGCCACCCGGGCGGGGTGTTGCGGCGCGCTGCAGGCGGGGCTGCAGGCGGCGCGAATCGTAACATGCGCGAGCTTGCTGACTCAGCGTGCGGAGAGGTTCAGATCAGGCTCTTGAAGATGTGGATGCCGGCGGTGTATTCGCCGACGATCGTGCCGATGCTGACGAGGAAGAAGTTCAGCAGGGTGCGGGCTACGCGGTTTTTCCACCAGCCGCTCCAGTGCACGATGTCGTCGCGCAGGGTTTCGAAGTCGGCGACGCGCGGGCGGCGAACCCAGGCTTCGGCCATCGCGCTGATGCCGCCGGCGGGGATGCCGGGGCGGAACGGTTTGATCGGTGCTGCGATGAAGGCGGCGAGGATGCTGAGAGGATGACCGCCGGCGGCGAGTGCGCCGATTGCGGCGAAGCCGCCGGTGAACAGCACCCATGAAAGCAGCGCTTGGGTGCCCAGCGCGGCATTGCGGTGAAAGGCGAACGCGATGGCGGCAAACACCAGCAGCACCAGCGCGGCAGCGAGCCACTTTGGCCAGCGGGCCTTGGGCGGTGTGGCGGCCAGCTTCTCTACTTCGGTGGCCGGGTCGCTCTGCTGTTCGCGCAACAGCGTGCATAGCCCCTTGAGGTGACCGGCGCCGATCACCACCAAAACGCGGCGCGGTTCGCTGGTCGCCGAGCGCGTCGCTTCTTCGCGCAGGCGTGCGGCCATGAAGGCGTCGCGCTCGCCGATCAGGCTTTGGTATAGCGGTTTTGATTCGCTGGCGAATTCGCTGAAGGCGCTTTCCAGCAGGTCGCCTTGTTTCAGTTTCTCGATTTCGGCTTGTTCGATTTCCTCGCGCTCGAACACGCTGGCCAGCAGGCCACCGAGCAAGCCGAAGCGTTGCCAGAAGCCCACACTGTGCCAGGCGCGCTTGAGCGTGGTGCCAACCTCGCGATCGATCAGCCAGAGCGGCAGTCCGTGCTGGTCGGCGCCGTCCATCGCTGCCTTCATTTCGGCGCCCGGTTGGATGCCGGATTGGTCGGCCAGACGTTTCTGGAATGTCGAAAGCACCAGGCTCGCGGCAACCATGCCCGCCTTGCCCTGGCGGATCACCTTGAACAGATCCATCTGCTTGAACGCTTCCGGGTCGCGCATGCTCTGCGCGCGGCTGTCGCACAGCTCCACCGCGACCGCGTCGAAGTGCTCGTGTGCCAGCAACGCGTCGACCGCTTCCACACTGCTGCGCGAGACGTGCGCCGTACCAAGCACCACGTACTCGACGCCATCGCGCTGCACACGTTCGATCGGCTGGCCCTGAAGGGCAGGGAGCAGGGCAACGTTGGTTTCGGGAAAGCTCATGCGATCAGCGTGCCGGGTTGTAGGGGAAATTCAAGCATGGGGATGACAGTCCGGCGGAACAAGCTGCGTGGGAGGATGCGAGTGTGGCTTCAATCGCGAAAACGCTTGAGCAGGTCGGCGTAGGCATCGATGCGGCGGTCGCGCAGGAATGGCCAGATACGCCGCACGTGTTCGCTGCGAGCCAGATCAACCTCGGCCAGCAACAGCGTGCGCTTATCGGTGCCGGCCTGTGCCAGAAACTCGCCTTGCGGGCCGGCAACGAAACTGTTGCCCCAGAAGTCGATACCCGCACCCACGCCGGAAGGGTCGGCCTCATGGCCGGTGCGGTTGCAGGACAGCAGGGGCAGGCCGTTGGCGACCGCATGACCGCGCTGCACGGTGATCCATGCGTCGCGCTGGCGGTCCTTTTCGGCCTGGTCGTCGTTCGGATCCCAGCCAATGGCGGTGGGGTAGAGCAGCAGTTCGGCGCCGGCTAGCGCCATCAGCCGCGCGGCTTCCGGATACCACTGATCCCAGCACACCAGCACGCCGAGCCGGCCGACCGAGGTATCGATCGGTTCGAAGCCGAGGTCGCCGGGGGTGAAGTAGAACTTCTCGTAAAAAGCCGGATCGTCCGGGATATGCATCTTGCGATACTTGCCAGCGATCGCCGCCGAGCGATCAAACACCACCGCAGTGTTGTGATACAGCCCCGCTGCGCGCCGCTCGAACAGCGACGCGACCACGACCAGCTGAAGCTCCTCGGCCAGCTTGCCGATGCGCGCGGTGCCGGGGCCGGGAATGCTCTCGGCCTGATCAAACACTTCAACCGACTCGCGCTGGCAGAAGTAGGGGCCGTTGTGCAGCTCCTGCAGCAGCACCAGCTCGGCGCCAGCCGCAGCGGCTTCGCGCAGGCCAGCTTCGATCGCGTCGAGATTCGCGTCGCGGCTGCCGCGGTCGGTTTCTTGCAGCAGGGCGACCTTGAGGGTCTTGTGGGTCATCGGCTTCCATCCTTACGGGGCCGCCGGTGGAGGCGGAACGCCAAGTTTAGCGGATGCTTGTTAAGAGGTTTTTGCTGATTCCCCCGGCAAGCAGGGGCAAAAGGCAGGTTCAAGCCAGCCCAGCCGGCAACTGCATGGTGATGCAATGCAAGCTACCGTTCTGCCAGATCAACGGCCGGCAGGGCACTTGCACGACTTCGCGGTCCGGATGCGCGCTGCCGATGATCCGGGCCGCTTCGTCGTCAGCCTTGTCGCCATAGGCCGGTACCAGCACCGCGCCGTTGACAATCAGGTAGTTCGCATACGAGGCCGCTAGGCGACGGCCCTGGTCGAGGATGGGTTTGGCCCAGGGCAGCGGATACAGCTGATAGGGCTGGCCATCGGCGGTACGCAACGCGGCCAGCTCATTGCCCATGCGCTGCAGCTCGTCGTGATGCGGGTCGCTGGGGTCGTCGCAGGACTGGAACACGATGCGCTCGCCGGGCGCGAAGCGCGCCAGCGTGTCGATATGCGCATCGGTATCGTCGCCTTCGAGATAACCGTAGTCCAGCCACAACACACGTGACGCGTGCAGGCTGTCGCGCAGGATGCTGCTCATTTCCTCACGTGACTGCTCGGGATGACGCTGAACGAGGCAACGCCAGGTGGTGAGTACGGTGCCTTCGCCGTCGCTCTCGATACCGCCGCCTTCCAGCGCCCAGTCGATACGCCGATGGGCGGCCTGCCCAAACACGCCGGCCTCGACCAGCCCGGCAATCAGGGCGTCGTCCTGTTCGGCACCGAACTTGCCGCCCCAGCCGGTGAAGCGGAAATCGGTCAGCTGGAACTGATCGTCGCCGGCCTTCAGCGTGATCGGACCGGAGTCGCGCAGCCAGGTGTCGTCGTAGGGCAATTCGACGAAGCGGATCTTCGCCAGATCGACGGAAGCAGTACCCAACTGGGCCTCCACGTGTGCTCGGAGCTCACCGTTCGGCACCACGATGATCAGGCGCTGAAAGCGCGTTACGGCAGCAGCCAGCGCTACATAAGTGGTTTCCACTTCGGCCAGGCGCTCGGCCCAGTCGGTATCGGTATGCGGCCAGGCGATCAGCACTGCAGCCTGCGGTTCCCATTCCGCCGGCAGGCGTAGATAGTGGTCGGTCATGGAGTATCTCGGGCGGTCGCGAGGGCGCCAGGTAAGGCGCAGAGCTGCGAATTGTACGACGAGGTTTTCGTCACGCACACAAAAACGCGGCCTGTGTCGCCACAGGCCGCGCTGTCGGAAAGTCGATTATCAGTTGACGGCTGTCGGATTCGTGTTGTTGCCGGCCGGTGTATTGAGCACGGAGTGAATCACATGACTGTGCTCGAAATACACAATGAACGTGGAGTACTCCCAGCGGTTGATCTGCGGATGCTTCGCCGTATCGCCGCCAGCCGGCGACAATTTGCGCAAGGGTGCACCGTAGGTTTTTTCGACCGCGGCCATGCTCTCGCCACGGCTGGGCAGGTTCATGCTGTTTTCTTCCTGCACGCGATGCACGAGCAGGGTGTCTCCCGTCGCGCTAGCCACCCGCGGCGCGACAAAACCAGCGGTAGCGACCAACATGACGATGATCGGCAAACTGCTTGTGAACTTAACCATGGCTCCCCTCTCCAGACAAGGCTGTGTGCGGTGTCGTTGTAGCAGAAGCACCCATGCTACGCCACAACGCGGCAAGCAGAGTGTCGATTACGCGGCGCCGGTTTGCACCGATTGCGACGGAATGGACATTCGGCCTGTACCGGGCGCAACCACCCGGCTCACCGAGAATACCGCGATGACCGCTATCATGGGGGGCTGCGGGCGGCTGTTCGCCCGGTTTGGACACTTTTCCCCGTAATGATTGCTTTCAGACACTTTGCGTTGCGCCGTGGCACACGCTTGCTGCTTTCCGATATCGACCTGGTGATCCAGAGCGGCTGGCGCCTTGGCGTGATCGGCCGCAACGGCTGCGGGAAATCCAGCCTGTTTGCCGCTTTGCAGGGCAAGCTGGAGGGCGATGCCGGCGAGCTGGATATGCCGTCCAAGCTGCGGCTGGCCTCGGTGGCGCAGGAAACCCCGGCGCTGCCCGATGCCGCGATCGACTACGTGCTGGGCGGCGATGAAGAGCTCGCCGCCGTGCTGCTGGAAGAAAACGACGCCGACGCACGCGGCGACACCGAGGCGATGGCGCGCGCGCATCACCGCATCGAGGAGTTGCACGGCTACGACGCCCGCGCCCGCGCCGGCCGGCTGTTGCACGGGTTGGGGTTTTCGCCCGAAACGCATGAGCGTGCGGTGCACGAGTTCTCCGGTGGCTGGCGCGTGCGCTTGAACCTGGCGCGTGCCTTGATGGCGCCGTCCGAACTGCTGCTGCTGGATGAGCCCACCAACCATCTGGATCTGGATGCGGTGCTGTGGCTGGAAGAATGGCTGCGCCGCTATCAGGGCACCTTGCTGATCATTTCGCACGATCGCGAGTTCCTCGATGGCGTGATCACGCACACCATGCATCTCAATGACGGCAAGGCGAAGATGTACACCGGCAACTACAGCGCGTTTGAGCGCCAGCGTGCCGAGCATCTGCGTCAGCAGCAGATTTCGCACGAGCGCGAGCAGGCCGAGCGGGCGCACCTGCAGTCCTTCGTCGATCGATTCAAGGCGAAGGCCAGCAAGGCCAAGCAGGCACAGTCGCGCATGAAGCGGCTGGAGAAGATGGCCGGTACCGAGGCGGTGCGCGCCGAGCGTCCCTTCAGTTTTCAGTTCCCGGTGCCGGGGCGTCTGCCCGATTCCATGCTGCAACTGGAAGACATCACGGCTGGCTATGCAACGGACGGTGGTGAACCCAACATCATTCTGCGCGACGTTCGCTTCAGTCTCGAAGCGGGCGATCGGATCGGTCTACTTGGTCCCAATGGTGCCGGTAAATCCACCTTGGTGAAGACCCTGGTGGGCGAGCTTGAACCGTTGGCCGGCATCCGCAAGTCGCACAAGGATCTGAAGATCGGCTACTTCGCCCAGCATACGGTGGAGAGCCTGCGTGAGGGCACCAGCCCACTGGACCATCTGCAGGACAAGGCGCCGGGCGTGGCCATCCAGGTCATGCGTGATTTCCTCGGCACCTGGAATTTTGCCGGTGACCGCGCATTCGAATCGGTGGATGGTTTCTCCGGCGGCGAGCGGGCGCGGCTCGCGCTGGCGCTGATCGCCTGGGACAAGCCGAACCTGCTGCTGCTCGACGAACCGACCAACCATCTGGACCTGGACATGCGCGAGGCGCTGGCCGATGCCTTGGCCGACTTCGACGGTGCCCTGGTGCTGGTATCGCATGACCGCCATCTGCTCGGCATGGTCTGCGACAGTTTCTGGCGCGTGGCCGATGGTGTGGTGGAAAGTTTCGACGGCGATCTCGACGACTACGCCAAGTGGCTGCGTACGCGCGGCGCGGCGAACAAGAAAGCCGCCAAGGCTGGATCGGCCACGGCGAAACCCGCATTCAAGCCGCCGGTCAAGATTGAGCCGGAAGTTTCGCCCGAGGAACGCCGTCGCAACGCCGCCGCCCAGCGCGAGAACGAGAAGACCTCGCGCCAGCGTGTGAAGCGCATCGAGACGCGTACTGCCACCATCGACGCCGAACTGGCTGCGCTGGAAGCCCAGTTGGCTGATCCGGCGACTTACAACGGCCCCACCCAGGAAATGATGCGGTTGGGACAACGCCAGACCGAACTGCGCCGCGAGAAAGAAGCGCTGGATGCGGAGTGGCTGCAATTGTACGAGCAGCTGGAAGCGTAGCGTTTTGAGTACCAAGCCGTCGCTGCAACTATGGCTGCCCGCGCTGGCGCATTTCGAACCAGCCCATCCGCTGCGTCAGCTGCTGGCGCGCGCCAATCGGTTGGGCGATGGTACGGCCGGTTATCTGGCGGGGCTGGGCGATTACTTCCAGGGTGTCGACGCGAACCTGCCGGCTGCCGCGCTTACCCGCGATTACATTGCTGGCGATGCGGCTGGCGCGACCTGGTTGTCGGCTGACCCCGCCTGGGTTCAGCCCGATATGAACGGCGTGCGCTTGCTGGCGTGCGGTCAGTTGCAGCTGGAGATGGCCGAGGCACAGGCGTTGGCCGAGCCACTGAAAGCCGTATTCGACGAAGCCGGCCTGCAACTGGAAATTTCCACGCCGGACCGCTGGCATCTGCGACTGCCGCCGAACAGCCCACTGCCGAACTTCGCCGCGCCCGAACAGGCGTTGGGCGAGGATCTGTCGCAGCACTTGCCGCAGGGCGCGGATGGCCGTCGATGGCGTCTGCTGCTCAATGAGATCCAGGTACTGCTGCACCAGCATCCGCTGAATGCCGAACGCCGCGCGCATGGCTTGGCTCCGGTCAACAGCCTGTGGTTGTGGGGTGGCGGCAACCTGCCTGAGCGCTTCCACAGCGATCTGCGCGGGGTGATCAGTGACGATCTGCTGTTGAATGCGCTGGCCAAGCGCGCCGGTGTCACGCGGCAGGCGCGCACGCCTGAGACTCTCGCCGCTGCCGCGCCAGCTTGGTTGATCGATCTGCAGGATCTACCGGCCAGCAACATCGAATCCCACTGGTGGCCGATTTTGAGGACGCTGCTCGATCGGCAATCGGTCGTACTGCATTTCGCCAGTGGCGAGCGATGGCTGCGCAAGCCGTGGCATCGCTGGCGCATCTGGCGCGGGGCAGGGCGTTGAGCAAGGTGCCATCAAACACATTGCAGCTTCGTCGACGCGACAGCAAGGGCACGCCAAGCGGCTGGCCTGATTCGGTACATCCGGTGCTGCAGCAGGTCTATGCCGCACGCGGCGTTTTCGGCCCGGCGCAGGTTGAACATCGGCTGGCGCGAATGTTGTCGCCGCAGACGCTGGGTGGCATGGCGCAGGCGGTCGCGCTGCTGATCGAGGCGATTGCCGGCGACTGGACGATCCTGGTCGCTGGCGACTACGACTGTGATGGCGCCACCGGCACCGCCGTGGCCGTGCGCGGATTGCGGCTGCTCGGCGCCCGGCGGGTCAGCTATGCCGTGCCCAATCGCTTCATCCACGGTTACGGGCTGAGTCCGGCGTTCGTCGAATCGATGCAGCCAAAGCCGCAACTGATCGTCACCGTCGACAATGGCGTCGCCAGCGTGGCCGGCGTAGCGGCGGCCAAAGCGAATGGCATCCGCGTCATCGTCACCGACCATCACTTGCCTGGCGAGCAGTTGCCGGCATGCGATGCGATGGTCAATCCCAATCTGGTTGATATTGGAACCTGCGGGCACTCAAGCCCGCCGTGTGATGTTTGCGTGCACGATGCGAGCTTGAATAAAGCCTTTCCCAGCAAGGCGCTCGCCGGTGTGGGCGTGATGTTTTACCTGCTGCTGGCGCTGCGGGCGCAATTGCGTGAGCAAGGCGCGTTTGTGGTCGGCAGCGAGCCGGATTTGTCTGCTCTGCTCGATCTGGTGGCACTGGGCACGGTGGCCGACCTGGTGCCGCTGGATTTCAACAATCGCGTGCTGGTTGAAGCAGGGCTGCAACGTATCCGCAGCGGCCGCGCGTGCGCCGGCATCACCGCGCTGATCGAAGTGGGCAAGCGCAGTGTGGCGACGCTGTGCGCCAGCGATCTCGGCTATGCGGTCGGCCCGCGTCTGAACGCGGCCGGGCGCCTGGAAGACATGAGCCTCGGTGTCGAATGCCTGCTCACCGACGACGTGGCGCAAGCAAGCCGTTATGCCGGTGAGCTCAACGCGATCAATCTGGAGCGCCGCGATCTGCAGGCTTCGATGGTGGCCGAGGCTGAGTCGATTGTGGCCGGAGCCATGTACACCGATGCCGTGGGCGTGGCGTTGTACGAGCCATCCTGGCATGCCGGCATCGTGGGTCTGGTCGCGTCGAAGGTGAAGGATCGCCTGCATCGTCCGGTGATCGCGTTTGCACCGGCCAGCGAGGACAACACCGAGGAGCTACGTGGATCGGCGCGCTCGATTTCAGGCTTCCATATCCGCGATGCACTGGCCGCGATCGATGCACGTCAACCAGGCCTGATCGAACGCTTCGGTGGTCATGCGATGGCGGCGGGATTGAGCTTGAGGGCCAGTGACTATCCCCGTTTTGCGGCGGCATTCGACGCGATCGCGCGCGAACTGATCGACCCCGAACGGTTGCAGGCGGTTCTGTACACCGACGGCGAGTTGCCGCCGGGCGCCGCGTCGCTGACACTGGCTCGGCAACTGCGCCACGCGGGGCCGTGGGGGCAGGCGTTTCCCGAGCCACTGTTCGACAACCTGTTCGATTGCGCCAGCTGGAAGGTGATGGGCGAGCGGCACCTGCGTCTGCAGCTACGCGATCCGCGCGATGGCGCGGTGCACGATGCGGTGATGTTCAACGCCTACCATGGCCAGCCGCCACCGCCCCGGCTGCGCGCCGTCTACGAACTAGGCATCAACGACTGGCAGGGCCGCGAAACCGCACGCCTGCTGTTGCGGCATATCGAGCCTGCGTAGGAGCGCACCCTGTGCGCGAAGGGCCTGACCGCTGTCGCGATCGATAGTCGCGCCCATAGGATTTCGCGCAGGGTGCGCTCCTACAGACTCTCGCATAGTGTTCACGCCAGCGGGTTCAAACTCGCGTGACCGAGTCCGTGGAAAGGAGATAGCCATGATCGAACTGATCGAGGGACTGCCTGCCGGCACGTTGGGTTTTCGCGCCAGCGGCCAGGTGACCGCGAGCGATTACGAGCGTGTGATCGTGCCAGATGTCGAAGCGGCGTTCGCGCTCAACCGCAAACTGCGCGTGCTCTATGTCACGGCGGAAAACTTCACCGGGTTCGACCCCGGCGCGATGTGGGACGACCTCAAGCTGGGCATGCGCCACTTCAGTGGCTGGGATCGGGTGGCCCTGGTAAGCGATGTGCCTTGGCTGCGATCGACCACGTCGGCGATGAGCTTCATGCTCCCGGCCGAGATCCGTCTGTTCCACCTGAGCGAAGTGGACGAGGCAAAGCGCTGGATCACCGAAGCCGCGGCTTGACCGGGAACTCTTGCGACCCGCTTGCGTATGGACGTCCAATCTGTTCTAGTCGGCTCATGCATCCAATGATTGCCAGCCCCCTCACTGCCACCGCGCCTTCTGCGCGGAGCCTTGTGCTGGCTGGCAACAACAATAATCGCGCGAACAATAACGCCAACTTCTGGCGGGCCATCGCGTAGCTTCAAGTTTCCTGAAACAAACGCGACGAAGGCCCGCCCAGTGCGGGCCTTCGTCGTTTCTGCGTCACCGTTTTTTTATTAAAGACTTTGGGAGTACCTCAGATACTGCAACTCGTCATCCCTGCGAAGGCAGGGACCCAGGAGCTTCGAAGTCCTGAAGAACCAGGGGCACTGGGTCCCTGCCTTCGCAGGGATGACGGGCAAAGCTTCGCAGGGGTGATGGGCGAGCCGCGGTTTTTTGAGGTTCCCGTTCATTCAACCAACGACAAGGGACAGGCCATGTGTTCAATTTTCGGGATATTCGATCTGCAGCCCGGCGACGACCTGGCTGCGTTGCGCCGCCAGGCGCTGGAACTGTCGCAGCGCCAGCGACATCGCGGGCCGGACTGGAGCGGCGTATTCGTCGATGCCGGGGTGATCCTGGTGCATGAGCGACTCGCCATCGTCGACCCTGCCAGCGGCGCGCAGCCGCTGCGTTCGCGCGACGGCGAACTGGCGCTGGCGGTGAATGGTGAAATCTACAACCATCGCGAACTTCGTACGGCCACCGTCTACGAATACACCACCGCTTCAGATTGCGAGGTGATCAACGCGCTATATCGCGAAAGCGGCGCTGCCGATTCCGACAGCAACCATTCCGCTGCCGACTTCATCAACAAACTCAATGGCATTTTCGCGTTCGCGTTGTGGGACGGCGCAGCGCAGCGTTATCTGATCGCCCGCGATCCGCTTGGTGTATGCCCGCTGTACTGGGGGCATGATCGGGTAGGGCGCACGTGCGTCGCGTCGGAGATGAAGGCGCTGGTCGGCATCTGCGCCGACGTGGCGTCTTTCCCGCCCGGGCATTTCTACGACAGCGCCAGCGGGCAGTTGCAGCGTTACTACCACAAGCCGTGGCGCGACTATGGCCACACGCGCGGCCACGAGGTCGCTGCGCCGGTATTGCGGGAAGCGTTCGAACAGGCAGTGCATCGACAGTTGATGACGGACGTGCCGTACGGCGTGCTGCTGTCCGGCGGTCTGGATTCCTCGCTGGTGGCCGCATGTGCCGCACAATTCGCCCGCGAACGCGTTGAAGACGATGACCGCAGCGAGGCATGGTGGCCGCGTCTGCACTCGTTCGCGATCGGGCTGGACGGCTCGCCGGATCTCGCCGCCGCGCAGATCGCCGCGGACGCGCTGGGCACCGTGCATCACGGCTTCATCTACACGTTTTGGGAGGGCCTTGATGCGCTGCCCGAAGTGATCCGGCACATCGAAACCTACGACGTCACCACCATCCGCGCCGCCACACCGATGTACCTGCTGGCGCGGCGCATCAAGGCCATGGGCGTGAAAATGGTGCTGTCCGGCGAAGGCTCGGACGAGCTGTTCGGTGGCTATCTGTATTTTCACAAGGCGCCGTCTGCCGAGGCATTCCACGAGGAAACCGTGCGCAAGCTCGATGCGCTGCACAGCTACGACTGCCTGCGTGCGAACAAGGCGATGATGGCCTGGGGCGTGGAGGCGCGCGTGCCGTTCCTGGATCTGGAGTTCATCGATGTGGCGATGGGCATGGACGCGAAACACAAGATGGCCGGGCAGGGCCGTATTGAGAAAGCGGTGCTACGCGAGGCGTTCGAGGGGGCGCTGCCCGATGCCATCCTGTGGCGGCAGAAGGAACAGTTCAGCGATGGTGTCGGCTACGGCTGGATCGACGGGCTGAAGGCCCATGCCGAGCAGGCCATCAGCGACCGCGAATTCGCCGCGGCCGCCGCGCGCTACCCATTCAATACGCCGGCGACCAAGGAGGCCTATCTATACCGGCGCATCTTCGAGCAACATTTCCCGGGCGAGGCCTGCGCGGCCACCGTGCCGGGCGGCAAGTCGATCGCCTGCTCGTCAGCTGCAGCGCTGGCCTGGGATCCGGCGTTCGCGAACGCCGCCGACCCCTCCGGCCGGGCCGTGCGCGGAGTACATAGCCACGCATTGACTTGACCTGTTTGCTATCCTGTACAGCTATTTACCGACGGCGTCCTGCGCCGCCCGCAACTTCAACTGGCTCAACCATGATCGAAATCAATCCGATCCTTGCGCAGATCGCGGACCTCAGGGGCCGCGTCGAGTCGCTTAGGGGGTATCTTTGACTACGCTACAAAAAGCGAACGTCTGGAAGAAGTAGGCCGCGAACTGGAAAGCCCCACCATCTGGGACGATCCGCCGCGCGCGCAGGAGCTGGGCCGTGAACGCGCCCGTCTGCACACCATCGTCAACGGCATCGATACGCTGACCGCCGGGCTCACCGACGCCGGTGATCTGCTGGAGATGGCCGTCGCCGATGGTGACGAGGACACCGTCAATTCGGTGATCAGCGATCTGGCCAAGCTCGAAGCGCAGGTGGGCAAGCTGGAATTCCAGCGCATGTTCTCCGGCAAGATGGACGCCACCAATGCGTTCGTCGACATCCAGGCCGGCGCGGGCGGCACCGAGGCGCAGGACTGGGCCGAGATGCTGCTGCGCATGTATCTGCGCTGGTGCGAATCACGCGGCTGGAAAACCGAGCTGATGGAAGTCAGCGGTGGCGAAGTGGCCGGGATCAAGTCGGCTACGTTCCGCGTCGAAGGTGACTACGCCTACGGCTGGCTGAAAACCGAGATCGGCGTGCACCGACTGGTGCGCAAGAGCCCGTTCGATTCGGACAATCGCCGGCATACCAGCTTCACGTCAGTATTCGTGTCGCCGGAAGTCGATGACGACATCGATATCGAGATCAATCCGGCCGACCTGAGAACGGACGTCTATCGTTCATCCGGCGCGGGCGGCCAGCACGTCAATAAAACTGAATCGGCGGTGCGTATCACGCACATCCCGACCAACACCGTGGTGGCCTGCCAGACTGGCCGCAGTCAGCACCAGAACCGCGATACGGCGATGAAGATGCTGGCGGCCAAGTTGTATGAGCTGGAAGTGCAGAAGCGCAACGTCGAGCGGGACGCGCTGGAAGCGACCAAGTCCGACATTGGTTGGGGCAGCCAGATCCGCAACTACGTGCTTGATCAGAGCCGCATCAAGGATCTGCGCACCGGCATTGAACGCACGGATACACAGAAGGTGCTGGATGGTGATCTGGATGAATTCATTGAAGCTAGCTTGAAGTCAGGTCTCGAAGCGGGTTCGAAACGCATCGACGCCTGATGAGTAACACCGCCACCTAGGCAAGATCGTCATCCCTGCGAAGGCAGGGATCCAGCGCCCCCGAAGCCTGAGGTAACTGGATTCCTGCCTTCGCAGGAATGACGGAAGGGGATTTTGCGCAGCCCAATCTGCGCATCACTGCAGCGCCACCGCTAAACGGAACCCGCATGACCAGCGATAACGCCACGCCCGCCATCGACACCAACGAACCGGTGCAGGACGAAAACAAACTGATTGCCGAGCGTCGCGAGAAACTGAAAGCGCTGCGCGGGCAGGGCATCGCGTTTCCGAACGACTTCAAAGTCGACAGCTTCGCTGGTGATCTGCAAACCGAGTTCGCCGACAAGGACGTGCTGACGGCCGAAGCGATCGAAGCTGCTGCACGTCGCGTGAAAATGGCCGGCCGCATCGTGTTGAAGCGCGTGCAGGGCAAGGTCAGTTTCGTGCAACTTCAGGATTTCAGCGGGCGCATCCAGCTGTTTATCCATCAGGGCACGCTGGGCGAAGTCTACGAGGCGTTCAAAGGCTGGGATGTCGGCGACATCGTGGGCGCCGAAGGCGTGCTGATGCGCACCAAGACCGGTGAGCTATCAGTACGCGTCGATAACTTGCGCTTGCTGACCAAGAGCCTGCGCCCACTGCCGGACAAGTTCCATGGCCTGGCCGATGTGGAGCAGCGCTATCGCCAGCGCTATGTCGATCTGATCGTCACCGAGCCGGCACGCCGCACGTTCGCGCTGCGCTCGAAGATCATCGGCTTCATGCGCCAGTGGCTGGAAGCGCCGACACGCCGTTTCATGGAAGTGGAAACACCGATGATGCACGTCATCCCCGGTGGCGCCACCGCGCGCCCGTTCGTGACGCACCACAACGCGCTGGATATGGATCTCTACCTGCGCGTGGCGCCGGAGCTGTATCTGAAGCGGCTGGTAGTGGGTGGTTTCGATCGCGTCTACGAGATCAATCGCAACTTCCGCAACGAGGGCGTGTCGACCCGGCACAACCCCGAGTTCACCATGCTGGAGCTGTACCAGGCCTACGCGACTTATCACGAGATCATGGATCTCACCGAGGCGGTGATCCGCGATACCGCGCAAAGCGTACTGGGCACTACCGAACTCACCTGGGACGGCGCGGCGATCAACGTGGGCCCGGCGTTCCGCCGCTGGCGCATGGAAGACGCCGTACTCGAGCACAACCCTGACATCAAGCGTGAAGAGCTGCGCGATCGCGAGGCGATGGCGGCTCATGCGAAGCGTCTTGGAGCGCAGGTCAAACCCGGTTATGGCTGGGGCAAGCTGCTGCTGGAAATCTTCGAGAAGACGGTCGAGCACACGCTGATCCAGCCGACCTTCATCACCGACCATCCGGTCGAGGTGTCGCCGCTGGCGCGTGAAAGCGATACCGACAAGGGCATCACCGATCGCTTCGAGTTGTTCGTCAACGGCAAGGAGATCGCCAATGGCTTCTCCGAATTGAACGATCCGGAAGATCAGGCCGCGCGTTTCCAGGCGCAGGTCGACGCCAAGGACGCCGGCGACGACGAGGCGATGCACTTCGACGCCGACTACATCCGCGCGCTGGAAGTGGGCCTGCCGCCGACAGGCGGCCTCGGCATCGGCATCGACCGCCTGGTGATGCTGCTGACCGATTCGGCTTCGATCCGCGACGTGCTGCTGTTCCCTTACATGCGTCCGGAGGCCTGAGCCATGTGGTACGCGATCATCGGCACGGACCATCCCGATTCGCTGGAAGCGCGCAAGGCGGCGCGGCCGGCCCATGTGGCCCGCCTGCAGCAGTTGCAGGACGACGGCCGCCTGCTGCTGGCCGGCCCGTTTCCGGCGATTGACGCCGAAGACCCGGGTCCGGCCGGCTTCAGCGGCAGCCTGATCGTGGCCGAGTTTGCGTCGCTGGTCGAAGCGGAAAGGTGGGCCGGGGCCGATCCCTACGTCGACGCTGGCGTGTACCGTGAAACGACGGTCAAGCCGTTTCGCAAAGTGCTACCGGCAGCATGAGCACGTCCATGGCCGCACAGCCCATGCTTGAGCAGATCCGCGAGCGCCTGCAGGCTGCTTTCGAGCCGACTGAACTAGAAGTGCTGGACGAAGGCCACAAGCACGCCGGCCACGCCGGTGAGGGGAAGGGGCACTTCCATGTGCGGATTGTCAGCGCTGGATTTGCCGGGCAACTGCCGCTGAAACGCCATCGCATGGTGTACGCGGCGCTCGAAGGATTGATGGATAACGGCATCCATGCGCTGTCGATCGATGCTCGTTCGAGCGAATAATTAGAAATAACAGTTACATAAACTTCATTCTTGAAGTGATATCTTCACTCCGGAACGCATTGCAGCTGCGCCCCGCGTTTGGCACAGTGCCCTGTCGCCCGACTGCACGGGCATTCAACGATAACCAACTGATGTCCGCATGCGCCTGAGCACGATCAAACTCGCCGGTTTCAAATCCTTCGTGGATCCGACCACCCTGCATCTGCCGAGCAACATGATTGGCGTGGTGGGGCCCAACGGCTGCGGCAAATCCAACATTATCGATGCGATCCGCTGGGTGATGGGCGAAAGCGCCGCCAGCCGCCTGCGCGGCGATTCGCTGACCGACGTGATCTTCTCCGGCTCCAATTCACGCAAGCCGGTGGGGCAGGCCACGGTCGAGCTGATCTTCGACAACAGCGACGGCACGATCCAGGGTGAGTACGGCCAGTACGCCGAGATTTCGGTGAAGCGGCAGGTCACCCGCGACGGCCAGTCCGCGTATTTCCTGAATGGCGCGCGCTGCCGCCGCCGCGACATCACCGACCTGTTCCTCGGCACAGGTCTGGGCCCGCGCAGCTACTCGATTATCGAGCAGGGCATGATCAGCCAGATCATCGAGGCGCACCCGGAAGAGCTGCGCACGCATCTGGAAGAGGCTGCCGGCATCTCCAAGTACAAGGAGCGCCGCAAGGAGACCGAAAGCCGCATCAAGGCCACCCGCGAAAACCTCGATCGCGTGCGCGACGTGCGCGACGAGGTCGACAAGCAGCTGGAACACCTCAACCGCCAGGCCCGCGCGGCCGAACGCTGGAAGGCGCTGAAGGAAGAACAGACCCGCAAGGAAGCCGAGCTCCGCGCCCTGGAATACCGCGGCCTGAAGAGCCAGCACGATGGCGAGGGCGCGGGCCTGTCCGCCGCCGAGATCGAGATCGAGAAACAGCTGGCCACCCAGCGGCAGATCGAAGCGCAGCTGGAGACCATGCGCGAGCGCCACACCGACGCCAGCGAGCATCTGAACGCCGTGCAGGGCGAGGTCTACAAGGTCGGCGCCGAGATCGCCCGGGTCGAACAGCAGGTTCGCTACAACCGCGAGACGGCTGATCGCCTGCAGCGCGCCCACGGCGACGCCGAGCGCGAGCATGCCGAGCTGGCCGCGCACATTGCCACCGACAGCCAGCAGATCGAAACCCTGCGCATGGCGCTGGCCGAAGGCGAGCCGAAGCTCGAAGCCCTGCAGCAGCTGCAGGACGACACCGCCGAAGCCCAGCGCGATACCGAAACGAAACTGGCCGACTGGCAGCAGCGTTGGGACAGCCACACCCGCAACGCCGGCGAATCCAGCCGCGCTGCCGAAGTGGAACGTACCAAGCTCAACTATCTGGACCGCCAGGGCATTGACCTGTCCCGGCGCCGCGAAGTGCTGGAAACCGAACAGAAGGCCACCGATGTGGCCGCGCTGGATGCCGCCGGCGAGCAGCTGCATGGCGAGCACGACACTCAGCGCGAACGCGTCGAGACGCTCGGTGGTTTGCTCGACCAGCACAAATCCAGCCATGAGAAAGTGCAGGACGAAGAGCGCCAGGTACAGTCGGCGCTGAACGAGGCTCGCCAGCAGTTGCAGGCCGCACGCGGTCGACAAGCCTCACTGGAAGCGCTGCAGCATGCTGCGCTCGGCCAGGAGGAAAGCGCTGCCAGCGGTTGGCTGGCCCGGCTCGGGCTGGACAAGTCCCGTCGCCTGGGTGAATCGCTGCAAGTCGAAGCCGGTTGGGAAACGGCGGTGGAAACCGCCTTGACCGGCTTCCTGGACAGCGTGCTGGTGGATGGCTCGCACGCGCTGGCCGCCGAATTCGACGCGCTCGACAACGCCGATGTCGCGCTGCTCGATGCGGCCGAAGGCGGCGCCAACACGGCCGGCACGCTGGCCGCGCATGTGCGCGGACCAGCCGCCGCGTTGGCGATCCTCGGGCATGTGCTTACTGCCGAGTCGCTCGATGAAGCTCATCAACGGGTCGCTGCGCTATCCGCGCTGGCGCCGTATCAATCGGTGATCACCCGTGGCGGCGAATGGCTGGGCCCGGGCTGGGCACGCGTACGTCGTGCACAGGGCAGCCAGGTCGGCGTGCTGGCGCGTGAGCGTGAGATCCGCACGCTGGCCGAACAGATCGACATGCTCGAAGCGCAACTGGAGGCATCCAGCGAACAGCTCGACACGCTACGCACCGCCAAGTTCGAGGTCGAGCGCGCGCGCGACGACGCACAGCGCGAGCTGTACAACGCGCATCGCCGCCAGTCCGAACTGGCCGGCCAGCTACAGAGTCATCGCGGCAAACTGGAAACCGCCCGCGCGCGGGCCGAGAAAGTCATTGGCGAACTCGGCGATCTGGCCACCCAGCTCGACGATCTGCAGAGCCAGACCCGCGAAGCGCGGGCGCGGCTGGACGAATCGGTCGGCCTGATGGGCGACCTTGAAGACCAGCGGCGCGAACTGGAAAACGAACGCCGTGCCTTGCTCGAAGCACGCGAGGAAGCGCGCATGAATGCGCGCGAAGCCGCCGATCAATCGCATTCGCTGGCGTTGGGACTGGAGTCGAAGCGTTCCTCGCTGGCTTCGCTGGAACAGGCGCTGGGCCGCATGGACGCCCAGCTGCGCCAGATCGAAGCGCGTCGAACGGAGATTGCCGAACAGCTCGCCGCCGGCTCCGATCCGATCGCCGAACTGGAAAGTGAGCGCCAGACCTATCTGGATCAACGCCTGCTGGTGGACAAGCAATTGGTTGAAGCGCGCCGCGCGCTGGAAGATTGCGACCTCGAATTCCGCAAGCTGGAGCAGCAACGCCATCTGACGGAGCAGGGGCTGTCGGTATTGCGCGAAAGCCTCTCCGAGAAGCGCCTCGCCGCCCAGTCGCTACAGCTACGCGCAGAGCAGCTCGCCCAGGCGATTGCCGCCTCCGGCCTTGAACTGGAGACCCTACTCACGGAGCTCGCCGAGAACATCGACGCCGGGCAATGGCGCCAGCAGCTTGTCGATCTCGGCCAAAAGATCGTCAGGCTGGAACCGGTCAACCTCGCCGCGATCCAGGAGCACGCCGAGCAAAGCGAGCGCAAGACTTACCTGGACAACCAGCTGGCCGATCTGGTCAGCGCGATGGAAACGCTGGAAGGCGCGATCAAGAAGATCGATCGCGAAACCCGCCAGCGCTTCAAGGAAACTTTCGACAAGGTCAACGCTGGTGTGCAGGAGCTGTTCCCGCGGTTATTCGGCGGCGGTCATGCTTACCTGGAACTGACCGGCGACGATCTGCTCAATACCGGCGTGTCGATCATGGCGCGCCCGCCGGGCAAGCGCATCTCGAATATCACGCTGCTGTCCGGTGGCGAAAAGGCGCTCACGGCGGTCTCGCTGGTGTTCGCCATCTTCGGCCTCAATCCCGCGCCCTTCTGTCTGCTGGACGAGGTGGACGCGCCGCTGGATGAAGCGAACGTCGGGCGATTCTCCAGCCTGGTCAGGGAGATGAGCGAAAAAGTGCAATTCATCTTCATTAGTCACAACAAGGCCACCATGGAAGCGGCCACTCAGCTGTGCGGCGTGACCATGAAGGAGCCGGGCGTATCGCGACTGGTGCAGGTGGATCTGGCCGAAGCGGCTAAACTGGCAGGAGTTGCCTGAGGACCTCATGATGACATCGCAACCTGTGCTCGCTTTCGCCTGGAACCCCAATGTGGGTATTCCGCTGCTTATTGTCGGTCTGATCGTGCTGGCGCTGCTCTGGGTGTTCGGCCAGCCGAAGAAAGAGCAGGGCAGGCGCCGCACCGCTCCCGATCAACCACATACGGGCGAGCGCCGTGAGCCTACCTTGGGCGAGCGCAGCCTCGCCGATGATCCCGCGTTCAACGTTTTCGATCGAACGACAGAAAGTATTCATCCGATCGGCGAGCAACCGCAGCAAGGCGAACTGGAAGTGGGCCTGCGCGAAGAGCTTGAGCGTCTGGGGGCCACTCTCTCTGGCGAACGTGCCCCCGCCAAGCCTCAGCAGCACAAGCTTGCCGGTCATGCAGCGTCCATCGTCGACGCCCTGCGCGCTCCCACGCACAGTGAACCCGCTGCGCGAGCAGACGAGCCAGCACCTGCGGAATCCACACCCGTCGAGCCCGCTGCGCCGAAGATTCCGCTGCGCTCGGATCTGGGCCGGCGTCCGGCGCAATTGTCGGTGGAACGCATCGTCACGCTGTTTGTGGTGGCGCGTGAAGGCGCGCACTTCAATGGTCCGGATCTGGTGGTGGCTGCCGAGAAGGCCGGCCTCGAATTCGGCGACATGGGCATCTATCACCGCCTGCTCGATGGCAAGCGTGAACTGGGCCCGATCTTCAGCGTCGCGAACATGCTCAAGCCCGGCAATTTCGACCTGGGCCGGCTGGACGCGCTGCACACGCCCGGGGTGAGCTTCTTCATGACCTTGCCCGGCCCGTTGCCCGCACTGGACGCATGGGACGCGATGCTGCCCACAGCACAGCGCCTGGGCGAGCTGCTCGATGGTTACGTGCTCGACGAAGAGCGCAACGCACTCGGACGCCAGCGCATCGCGCACATTCGCGACCAACTGCGCGGCTGGGACCGCGACCATGAAGGCAAGGAAATCATCTTCGGCCGCTGAGCGTCTGTCGGCGTAATGGGGCCGGCACTGGGCACTCGATCGCTCAGTGCGAAACCAGCGAACAGCTTGTCGGGTGCAACATGAGGTTGCGCGTCACACCACCCAACATCCATTCACGAACACGACTGTGTCCGTAGGCACCAGCCACCAGTAACCCGGTGTCTTTTTCCCGGGCAAGAGCATCGAGCTGCGCCGCATCGTCTCCTTGTGAATGGGCGACGACGGTCTCGGCCGCAACACCATGGCGCGCCAACCAGTCGGCGACGTCCTTGAGGCGATCACGTGCAGCGGCGATGTCCTCGGCCGCGGCGATCTCCACCACGGTCACATGCCCAGCCTTCTGCAGCAGCGGTATGGCATCGCTGATGGCACGGCGCGCTTCCCCGGTCTCCTTCCATCCCACCACGACGTTTTCCAGATTCAGCTGGTTGATACCTGTTGGGACAAGTAGCACGGGCCGCGCAATCTGCATGACCAACTCGCCGACATTCACGCGTCTGGAGAAATCGCGCGTCAGCCCTTTCTCTTCCGGGCTGATGATGATGAGATCGGCAGCACGTGCCTGCTCGGCTATGTAAGTCGCCAACGAAGAAGGAGCGATCGTTGAACGCCACTCCAGACCTGACTCCCTCCCGTGAAACGCAGCACGGAAGTTCGCTTCGGCATCGTTGATCTCCCTTTTCATCTCGATGCGATCCTGTTCGAGCACATCCCCTGCCATGAATCCATCACCATAGGTGACCTGCAGCGGCTGGCAAGCGGCAATGCCGATCACGTGTGCATCGAACCGCCCGGCAAGATCGGCAGCGATATGCAGAAGCCCTTCATTGGAAACGCCAAGATTCAGGTGGACCATCAAGGTGGAGTAAGTCATTAGCTAGCTTCCAGTTGAAATTGGCGATGCAGCCTGAGGTCAGGAGTGGTCAGGGGGCGTCACGCCGATCTGAGTAGCGCAACGTTCCAGTCTAGTCCCATAAACGCACCATGCGCGGGACTTGGTCAGGCGCGACATCGTGGCCTATGCTGCGCCCACGACTAGGTGAATTTGGTAAATCATTGTCACGGTGTATAAGTGATGGACCGCGAGGATGGGGCAGTCGTCGCGTTCGCCAGTAAAGATTGAAGCCGCCATGGAAATAGCGGCCAAGGTCTCTGATCTCCATGCCGTGGAGGTGCTTCGTGTCGGATGAGCCTTTTTACCCCCCGCACGATCTGAATGAGATCGATCCCCATGCGCGCGATGCGCAGCGATTTCCGCGTCTAAACGATGACATGGCGCAACGCATCGCTGCTTACGGTGTAGCTGAGGATGTGCCTGCTGGCACGTTGCTGTACAAGCGCGGTCAGCGCGGTGCAGATTTCTTCTTTGTGCTGGAAGGCAGCATCCAGGTATTCGATCTGGATGGTGAAGGTCATACGACAACGGTGGTCACGCACACGCGGCATCAATTCACCGGCGAACTCAATAACCTCAATCAGCGGCAGCTTCTGTTGTCTGGCCTGACCGTGGTCGACAGTCGCGTGATCCGTCTTTCGCGCGAGAATTTCCAAAGGCTGGTGAGCGGGGAAGCCGATATCGGTGAGATCATCATGCGCGCCTTCATTTTGCGCCGGGTGACTCTTATTCAGCTCGGTGCGGGCGGTGTGGTTCTGATCGGCTCCGGCCATGCTGCCGACACGCTACGGCTACAACGATTCCTGATTCGCAATGCTCATCCGCATCGGTTGCTTGATACTGATGTGGACCCAACGGCCGACGGCCTGGTAGCGACGCTCGACATCGACCCCGGCGAGTTTCCGGTGGTGATCACATTAGGTCATGGGCTTCTGAAAAACCCTTCGACTGCGACGCTTGCCGATACCCTGGGGCTGACCGAGTCGATCGAGCCGGGCCGCATTCACGATGTTGCTGTGGTGGGCGCCGGCCCTGCGGGCTTGGCTGCGGCGGTATATGGCGCGTCCGAAGGTCTGGACACCATCGTCATCGAAGGCATGGCGCCTGGCGGGCAGGCGGGCACCTCCTCGAAGATAGAGAACTATCTCGGCTTTCCCACTGGGATTTCCGGGCAGGCGTTGGCCGGGCGCGCGCAGGTACAGGCACAGAAGTTCGGTGCGCGTCTGGCCATCTCGCGCAACGTCGTCGGGCTTGACTGTTCATCGCACCCCTACCATCTGCGACTGGACGATGGTCAGCTCATTGCGGCGCGCGCGATTGTGGTCGCCACTGGGGCGCGCTATCGCAAACTCAGTGTGCCCAACTACGAGCGCTACGAAGGGCAGGGCATCCACTACGCTGCTACGGCCATGGAAGGGCGGCTGTGCAGCGGCGAGGAAGTCATTGTGGTGGGAGGCGGCAACTCCGCGGGTCAGGCTGCCATGTTTCTTTCCCGCATCGCCGCTCACGTGCACCTGCTGGTGCGCGCCGGTGGGTTGGCAGCGACCATGTCCGACTACCTCGTTCGCCGTATCCATCAATCGGCGCGGATCACTCTGCATACCGAAACGGAGATCGTCGAGCTCGACGGAGACGATCGCCTGCAGCGGGTTAGCTGGGTGGATCGCCGCACCGGAGCGCGCGAGACTCACGCGATCGCCAACGTATTTGTGATGGTAGGCGCCGAACCCAACACGGATTGGCTAAGCGGATGCCTCGCACTCGATTCGAAGGGCTTCATTCTCACCGGCTTCGATATCCGCGATGACACCAGTCGGTCGCCGTTCGCCACCAGCAAGCCGGGCATTTTTGCCGTGGGCGATGTGCGCTGCGGTTCCGTAAAACGCGTAGCTTCCGGGGTCGGCGAGGGCTCGGTGGTGATACAGGCGGTCCACCAGTTTCTAAGTCCGGAGGTGTAGTGGGCCAGGTTGGAGCCGATCCTCCACCGCAAACAGCACGACAAGCAATTGGCAGTGCACGGGATGCTTGTTATCAATTTCAACACTTTTTTTTGACAGTAATTGTTCGCTGCGGAATTGTACGATCGAGGTTCGTGTTGCCAGCGCCCTTGTTAACGAGAGGCCATCATGACGAACGTAGCCGAAAGACTGGTTGAAACCCTGGAAGCGGCGGGCGTACAGCGCATCTACGGATTGGTGGGCGATTCGCTGAATGGCATCACGGACGCGTTGAGACAACGTAAGCGGACGCAGTGGATAGCGGTTCGTCATGAAGAGGTCGCCGCGTTTGCGGCGGGTGCCGATGCGCAGCTGACCGGAAAACTGGCGGTGTGCGCCGGCAGTTGCGGGCCCGGCAATCTACATCTGATCAATGGCTTGTTCGATTGTCATCGCAATCGCGTTCCAGTGCTGGCCATCGCGGCGCACATTCCGAGTACCGAGATAGGGTCGGGCTATTTTCAGGAGACCCATCCGCAGACTCTGTTCAAGGAATGCAGCCATTACGTCGAGCTCATTTCCGATCCCGATCATGTGCCTCGCATCGTCGAAACGGCCATCCGCGAAGCTGTGACCAAACAGGGTGTCGCGGTCATCGTGATCTCGGGCGACGTGGCCTTGCGTGCAGCGGGCTCGCGCATGCCGTCGCCGCAATTGATTCCTCGATTGCCGCAAGTCGTCGCGGCTGACCCGGACGTTGATGCGATCGCCGCTCTTCTGAATGATGGCAGGAAGGTGACGCTGATGTGCGGCGCGGGATGTGCGGGAGCCCATGACGCCGTGGTGGCCCTGGCATCGAAGCTGAAGGCTCCCGTCGTGCACGCGTTGCGCGGCAAGGAGCACGTCGAATGGGACAATCCCTTCGATGTTGGCATGACGGGATTGATCGGGTTCTCTTCGGGCTACCACGCGATGTTGGCCTGCGATACGTTGCTGCTGCTCGGCACAGATTTCCCTTATCGCCAGTTCTACCCGGAAAAAGCGCGCATCGCGCAGGTCGATATTCGAGGTGAAAATCTGGGCAAACGCTGTCGCCTCGATGTGGGCGTTGTCGGCGACGTTGCTGATGTGATCAAACGGCTACTCGACAGGGTGGCGGAGAAAACCGACGACGCGCATCTCAAGACGGCTTTGGAGCACTACCGCAAGGCCCGTGCCGAGCTGGATGGTCAGGCGGTCGAACACGCATCCCGACGACCGATCCATCCGCAGTTTGTTGCCAAGGTCATAAGCGATCTGGCAGATGAGGATGCCATCGTTACTTGCGACGTGGGTGAGCCCACGGTGTGGGCGGCGCGCTATCTCCGCGTCAATGGCAAGCGCCGATTGCTGGGATCGTTCCTGCACGGCTCGATGGCGAACGCCATGCCGCAGGCCATCGGCGCACAGATTTCCCATCCTGGCCGACAAGTCATATCGATGTCGGGCGATGGTGGCTTCAGCATGCTGATGGGCGATCTGCTTACCGTGCGGCAGTCCAAGTTGCCGGTCAAGATCGTGGTGTTCAACAACGGTCTGCTTGGTTTTGTGGACATAGAAATGAAAGCCGGCGGATTCCTTCCCGTGGGGACCCACCTGGACAATCCCAGCTTTGCCAAAGTGGCCGAGGCAGTAGGCATCTATGGTGTCCGCGTGGAAGATCCCGCGCAGCTTGCCGATGCGGTCAAGCAGGCATTCGCGCACGATGGCCCTGCACTTATTGACGTCGTCACCAACCCGCTCGAGCTGATCATGCCGCCGAAGATAAAGCTCGAGCAGGCGAAAGGATTCAGTGTCTGGATGATGAAGGCTGTACTCAACGGTCAGGCCAATGAAATAGTCGAGTTGGCCCGAACAGCTTTCGGGCGCTGATCGGCCCAAAGTACGTACACGGTGTCGAGTGGCAATCAGCTTCACTGCAAGAGGGTGTTTCCGTGACTAACGCATCCGTGCCGTCCACGATTCCGCAGCCCAAGGCCCGTGCATTTGCCATCGCGTGGGGATGTGCGTTGCTGTTTTATTTTCTGGAGTACACGGGACGCTCTGCGCCTGCGGTAATGATTCCAGAACTCTCGCAGGCCTTCAGCGTAAGTGCGCTCGGCGTCAGCGCCATTCTCGGCACTTACTACTACACGTATTCCGCAACCAGTCTGGTGGCCGGTGTTCTTCTGGATCGACTCGGTGCAAAGTACGTTGTTCCGACCGGTATGGCCATCCTCGGTCTCGGCTGCCTTCTATTCGCCATACCACACCCTGCCATGGGCAATCTCGGACGTCTCCTGCAGGGGGCAGGGTCCGCGTTTGCGTTCACCGGCGCGGTCTATCTCGCGGCCCACGGCTTCTCCGCACAGCGTCTGGCTACTGCCATCGGGCTAACGCAGTGCCTGGGCATGCTTGGCGGCTCAGCAGGGCAGGTCGTCGTCGGTCCATTGATTCATGGTCCAATTTCGGTTGCGACTTTCTGGTCGCTGCTCGGCGTCGTTGTGCTCATCACGGGTCTGCTGTTGTTCGTGCTCACTCCAAAGGAGCCGCGCGCGCCGCCGGTTCCGGGTGGAACGTGGGGTGTGCTCAGTACCTACAAAGTGGTGTTTTCAAATCCCCAGTCCTACCTGTGCGGACTAGTCGCGGGTTTGTTATTCGTTCCGACCACCATTGGCGACATGGTCTGGGGCGTGCGTTTCTTCCAGGAGGACAAGCTATTCAGCTATCAAAGCGCTGTCTTCGCCGCTTCGATGGTGCCCCTGGGTTGGGTTTTCGGCTGCCCGTTGGTTGGTTGGCTGGCTGACATGTTGCATCGGCGCAAACCGGCACTGGTAGGGGGCGCAGTAGTGATGTTGTTGTGCGTATTCCAGTTGCACTTCATGTCAACGTTGGCGCCAGCCTGGCTTACTCTATTTATATTCGGTGTGGGATCGGGTGCAGCCATGATCCCTTACACCATCATCAAGGAAGTCAACCCGGACAGCGTGAAGGGGAGTGCGACCGGCGCCATCAACTTCTTGACCTTCAGCGTAACCGCCGTGGTCGGCCCCATCTTTGCTGGTCATTTTGGCAAGACGCTAAGCGACAATAACGTGGATCCCGTAGCGCACTTTCGTCATGCGGGTGTGTTCTGGATCGCAATCATCGTGCTGGCGTTGCTGGTATCGCTGATGCTCAAGGAAACCGGCCGACCCAAAGCAGGCGGGTGATACGCGGTGCCTGGATGGGGATCAAGCCATGGAGCTGATCGGCGAGGCCTTCATGCCGTGTAAGCCGAAGGCCTGCGAAGGTGCACGCACATCGAGATGCCTGTGGCGCCGTGCGCACAGCGCGACGGCGCCGGTGATTAGCTGTAGCGCGATCAGACGATCGCGAGTTCGACGTCGATGTTGCCGCGCGTGGCATTCGAGTACGGGCACACCTGATGCGCCGCGTCCACCAGCTGCTTCTTCTGGGCGTCATCGAGGCCTGGCAGACTGATCGACAGCTTGACCGCGATGGCGAAGGCATCACCACCCGCGGTCTTGCCGAGGGAAACGCGCGCGTCGATAGCCACGCCGTCAGGCACTTTGATGTTCAGCTTCGGTGCGACAGCCCGCATTGCGCCGATGAAGCAGGCCGAGTAGCCAATGGCGAATAGCTGCTCTGGGTTGGTGCCGGGCTTGCCTGAGCCGGGCGAGCTAAGCGTGACATCGAGAGCGCCGTCACTGGTTTTGCCTGCTCCATCTCGGCCGCCGGTGGTGTGGGCTTCGGCGATATACAGCACTTTGTCGAGCTTCATGATCATGACGATTCCTCCAGCTTGATCGGGGTAAAAACTTCGTCTTTTGGAACTCTAGTCGTCCAGGCACTCCTCAATTGAGCAGTCTTTCAAGACCATGGGCTTCCACGGCCGGTGGTACACCATGCAACGGGTCAGCGAAGTGTAAGACGAGGGCAGTGGATACAGTCAGATACAGCGACATCCGCTCGCTCCTCAAACAGCTTGCTGTGCGCTGCGAGTTCGGACCCACTGATCGAGCCCAGCACACAGAACCAGTAACGAGCCAGTCACGAAAAATACCTCGTGTAATCCGAAATGCGCGCCAATCACTCCGCCGATCAATGGACCAATGACCTGTCCGGTAAACTGCGCCGACTGCAAATACCCTAGCGTTTTTCCCGAATTTCGTTCATCGACCGAATGGCGCACCAACCTTGCGATGGAGGGGAGTAGGCCTGCGATCGTCATTCCCATGAGTCCGCGCAAGAGAGCCAGTTGCCACCATTGCGTGACAAACGCCTGCGGCACCATCACCAGCCCCGTTGCCAGGAGGCACCCAATGATGACGTTCCAGCTGCCAACACGGTCCGCGAGTGCACCAAGCCGCGCAGCGGTCAGCATACTGCCCAGGGCGGAGGACGCCATGACGATGCCTGCGGTGCGTGCGAGGTGATCGGTAGGTACGCCGAGCTGTCCGATATACACCGTAATGATCGGCTCGATAGACATGTTGGCCAAAAGAACCATCATCGCGGTTAGCAGTAGAGCAACAATCAGGGAGCGATTGAAGGTTGCTGACGACTCGCCTTTTGCGGCGGCCCGGTCTTTCGCATCGGACTCGCGATCAAAATCCTCACGGACCAGAAAAATTGTCGCCGCTGCGGCCACGGCGATCATCGCGCCGCCGACGAAAAACGTGCCGCGAATGCCAACCCATGCTGGTAAAAAACCGCCTACCAATGGGCCGACAAGATTGCCCGTTAGCGCGCCGGTGGACAGTAAGCCAAGCGCCCAGCCTGCACGCGCGCGTGGTGCCTGAGTGCCGATCATGACAATCGACGCCGACGCATACCCACCGACCAGTCCCGCGACGAGACGCAATGCGACGAGCTCGATGACGCTGTGTGCGAGCCCTATCAGTGACATCACGATCGCCATGCCGATCGCCGCACGCACCAGCATGGGTTTGCGCCCATATCGGTCGGCAAGATGTCCCCAGATTGGCGCGGTGACGGCGGTGCCAAGGAAGGTCGCGCCGAATGCCACGCCTGACCACTGTATGACCGCAGATGACGACGTCACGCCTAGTTGCTGCACATACAGCGGCAGGAAGGGCAGCAACATGCTGAGACTGACCAGCGTGGTAAACGACCCGAACACGCAGACGGCCAGATTGCGCCGCCAGTACAGTTCGTTGCGCTGCGCATAGCTGGCCTTGGTGATTTCAAGGTCCTGCATATACGTGCCTGGAATTGCCTGAGCTGACATATGAATTGCCTTACGTGGGGAAGGCGGTATTGCTGTCGCCGTCGAATGCCTGGCCAGTCATTGGCTGACATGCGCGCCATGGCAGCTGCGCAGCACGGCTGCGCAGCTGGACGGTATTACTTCTTCTTTGCCTGCAGCTGTTTTCGGAATTCAGCGACGGGCAATCCGCCCCATCCGAAGTTCTCCATCTCGACCTCTTCTATAACAACGAACGTCGCTTCGAGTGGCTTGTTCAGGACGTCCAATAGCAACTGGCTGGTCCCTTTGATGAGGGCCGCTTTCTCTTCTGACGTTGCAGCATCGCGGCCCGGAGCCGAGCCTTCACGGGTGATCTGAATAGTGACGATAGGCATGATCGCGTTCCTGGTTGGTCTTGGGGCGAGCGGTAGGCCCGCCCCAGGAATCATTAGTGACCGGCGCTCTGGCCGCCATCGACGTGAAGGATCTCGCCAGTCACAAAGCCGGCGGACTCGAGGTACAGGATGCCCTCGACGACGTCGCTGATCTCGCCCATCCGATTGACCGGGTGCAGCCCGGCCAACGCCCCGTGCGTCTCCGGCGCGTGCATCGGTGTCTTGATGATGCCCGGCGACACTGCATTCACGCGGATGCCGCGCTTTGCGTATTCGATGGCCATCGACTTGGTGGCGGAGTTGAGACCACCCTTGGTGAGCGAGGCCAGCACCGACGGGACACCGTCGATCGCATGGTCGACCAGGCTGGTGGTGACGTTGACCACATGGCCGCTACCTTGCTTCTCCATCTCCGCGATCGCGAGTTGTGAGACATGGAAGAAGCCGTTGAGATTCACCGCAAGAGTGCTGGCGTAATCTTCCGTGGTGTATGCGGTAAATGGCTTTGCAATGAAGATGCCGGCGTTGTTGATCAACGTGTCGATACGACCGAAGCGAGCCATGCCTTCCTTGATGAGGCGTTCGGCAACCGCGCGATCCGAAATATCGCCAGCGATTGCCAAAACGTCGGGATCGTTCGACGGCTTGATCGAGCGCGAGTTGGCAACGACCCGGTAGTCGCGATCGCGAAATGCCTTGACGAGGCCCGCGCCGATGCCTTGCGACGCACCCGTAATGACGACAACTTTCCGTGGATTGTTCATGGTTTCTATCTCTCAAAGATTAAAGGGGGTGAGCCGGTGCTATGTCGATCGATCCGACGGCTCCGACAGCCGCTAATCTAGGCGCGCAGCGCGAATTAGCGAATCCCTGCTATCCGGCAGACACTCTTCCACTTCGTGGCGTAGTCGTAGGAACGGGCTGCGTCGCAGCTTGCCTGGTCGATCGTGCTGCACAAAAAAAACGGCTGCACAGGCAGCCGTTTTTTTATGCGCGTCAAGCATCACGCTTGGCTCTGTTCTTTTCGTCTTGGCGATGCCAAGAGCAGCTCACGCGAGTGAAGTGCGTGGATCGAAATCGAACTCAAGTCTGATGCCGCCGGGTTCGTACATCATGGTGTGCCGCTTGGGTCCGGCGCCCTGGTTCTCAGGTGCAAACTCAACCACGACGCCGGGCCATGCAGAGATCCGAGCGAACAACTCGTGCAGCGCTTCCTCGCTGCCTACCCGTAAAGCGAGGTGGTGCAATCCGACGCCTGTCTTGCGATCGAACTCGACACAGTTGTCGGGATTCGTGACTTGCCACAGCGTTAGTGTGATGTGTCCGTCGGACACGAAGGCCGCTGGATAGTTGGGGCGCTCTCCCACCTGGGTCCAGCCGAGTCCATGGACAAAGAAATCTCGCGTGACGTTCAAGTCGCGAACGCTCAGCCCGATATGGTCAACACCGCTCGTTAGAGGTTGGCCGGTCATGGTCATGGTTTCCTTTCGGACTCAATCGATGGGATAGGGAGAGACGTAGTCGATCTGCTTGATGTTTGACGCGTCATGTTCGTGAATGACGACGTTGACGAACTTCGGGTCGGACCCGAGCGTTACCTGTGTGGCCTCAGTGAGCTCGCGCATGAGCTCGTGTTTTTGCTCGGGCGACAGGCCTCGCGTGATATGGCACTGAATGAGTGGCATGGCGGATTCTCCGGTTGGTTGCGGATCAGGTGTCTTTCAGGACGCGGCGTAGTCTGGCAAGTGATGCCCGTTCTCCACGAAATCGATACCGCGGCTTTCGTGAATAACCAGGAATACGTTGTCACGCGATTCGCCAGTGGCCTTGCTGACCACGTCGAGCAGGGCGGATGCCAGAAGGCGCTTCTGGTCGTCAGTCCGGCCGTTGCGCATATCTATGGTGAGAATGGCCATGGTGGCCTCCTTTCAGTTGAGTGGGTGACCGTTTGTCTCAAGCGCGTTGCAGGAACTTCGCCGGCTCACAACAAAGATTGAGTCAGCTCGTTCTTTAGCGCCTGCATCAAAGCCCCGGTGGACATGGCACGAACCATCGTTGCGCCCTGGTCAGCCCATTGCGCGCCGATTGAGTCACAACGCCCTACGCCTCCAAGGACGGGGAAAGGGGGGCAGCAAAATCGGTTGATCGGCTGAGCAGATCCCAGGTGTTGATCTGTGCTTCCAGTTCGGCAAGGCGCTTGCGGACAAGAGCCAGTGCGTCGGTGCCTAGAAGCAGGTGCACCGGTGGATGCTCGGCATCAATCAACTTCAACAGCGCATGCGCAGCGCGGACAGGGTCGCCAGCTTGCGCGCCGCTTTTCTCTTCGCGTGCCTTTCGAATGGGATCAAACAAGGCATCGTAGTCGCCGATAGTTCGTGCGCTGCGGATCATTGAGCGACCCGCCCAGTCTGTGCGGAATGAACCCGGGGCTACAGCCGTAACCTTGATGCCAAAGGCTTCAACTTCCTTGGCGAGCACACCCGTAATGCCTTCCAGCGCGAACTTGCTGCCGACGTAGTAGGCAATACCTGGAAGCGGTACATAACCCGCTATCGACGACGTATTGATGATATGGCCGGACCGGCGCTCGCGCATGCCTGGTAACACCGCCTTCATCATGGCGACTGCACCAAAAACATTGACCTCGAACTGACGACGCATGGCCTCGAGCGGCGATTCTTCGAGCACCCCTTCGTGCCCGTAACCGGCATTGTTGATGAGTACATCGATTCGACCGAACTCCGCGAGAATCGAGGCGACTACGCCATCGATAGCATCGAAATCCGTAACATCGAGCACTACTGCCTGGGCCCTTTTGGGGTCGATCGCCTCGAACAGCACCCGGTCGCTATCGTTACGTACCGTGCCAACGACCGTATGACCGGCGGCAATCGCTGCTTCGGAAAACGCGCGACCAAACCCTGAACTCACTCCGGTGACAAGAAAGACTTTTTTTTTCATCGTGATGTTGTGTTGCTTGTGGCCACTCGCCGTTGCTCAGGATCTCCGGGTCACTCTATGCGCTTGGCCTGCAACGGCAAAGACGTGCCAACCGGCATTGAGTCTTCCGGCAAGTGAAAGAATGATCGCCGCAGCGAACGAGCGAGCGGCGCCACCAACCAGGGGAGCCTGCTCCTGCCGCCGGTCCTCGACCTCGTCAGTTGTCGGGTTGTGGGTTGGCTCCTGCACGGCGATCGCCGCTCAAGCCTTACAGCCGACCCTTGATCCCGTTTAGGGGACATGGGGTTCAGAGCCGGGATCGGGCGCGCGCATGATATGGGTGCGCTGTCGTTCCAGGAATTTCAGGGTGAGGTCCGCGACCTGCTGAGCCTTTGTGTCCATTGCAAAATGGCCAGCATCCAGGATGTGAACCTCCGCAGCAGGAACATCGCGTTGGTAAGCCCACGCTCCAGCTACCGTGAACGAGGGGTCATACTTTCCCCACATCACAAGTAAGGGCGGATGGTATTTCCTCAGATAAGACTGCCACTTCGGGTACGCCGCGACGTTCGTGCGATAGTCATAAAAGAGGTCTTCTTGAATATGACCTTCGCCGGGGCGGCTCAGGAAAGCCGACTCGTCCGTCCACAGATCCGGATCGTAAAGCTCAGGGTGGGGATCGGTGCCGACATGACGCTGTTTTGCGGCATCGAACGAGATCAGGTTCGCACGAAGCTTGTCGGCGTAAGCCTCCCTGTTGGCCCAGTACTCACGGCGTGTCACCCACAGAGGGCCCAGACCCTCTTCGTGCGCCACCGTATTTTGTATAACGATGGCATCGACGCGATCGGGGTGCATCAGCGCCAGGCGAAAGCCGACGGGGCCGCCATAGTCCTGCATAAACAAGGTGTAATGGTGGATTGCCAGTTGCTGCGTAAACGCATCGATGACGGACGCCAGATGATCAAAGGTATAGCTGAACGCCTCCGGCGCTGGCGCATCGGAGTGGCCAAAGCCCGGATAGTCGGGTGCGATGACGTGATATCGCTCCGCGAGCACGGGGATCAGTTTTTCGTACATCCGCGACGATGACGGAAATCCATGCAGCAAGAGAACGGTGGGTGCGTCGCTACTCCCAGCCTCGCGATAGAAGATGTTCAACCCCTGAACATTTACCGTCCGATACGTTGTCATGGCATCACCCGCTTGTTGCATCGCCCCGTTGTTGTTGACCGCCGGCGCAGACAGGGAATTGGCGCTGAGCAGTGCGCAAACGGCAAGGAAGATCATTCGTTTCATGGGAAAGCTTCCAGGTTAGTCGATCCCACCCTGTTCATTGGCCCTGCGGTGCCTTGTAGGGGCTGGCCTCTCCAAGGAGGCCGTTCGCACGCCCTCAGCTTGCAGTATTCGAAGGTACAACCAGGCGTTGGACGGCTTCACGGGCAAGTGGTAGCAGGTCGTCACCGCCCGCTGTTACGTGAGCCTTGAGCTGGCGGCGCATCATCGGATCCCAGAACTTGGTCAGGTGATCACGGATGCCCTCGACGGCCGCGGCGTGATCGGGCTCGGCGGAGAAGTAATTCGTAATGTCGTTGGCCATGGTGACCAGTCGTTCGATGTTCACGGCAGCTCCCGGGTGTGCGCGGGTATGAGTCGGTCTGGATGGGTGTAGATGTTGTGGCTCCCCGGGCGAGTGAAGCCGATCAAGGTGATCCCGGCGCTGCGCGCCAGTTCGATCGCCAGTGCAGTTGGCGCGGAGATCGCGGCCAGTACGGTGATGCCGGCACTCGCCGACTTGGTCACCATTTCGTAGCTGGCGCGGCTGGTGACGAGCGCCATGCCGGCGTTGGGATCGACCTCCGTGCGACGCATGGCGCCGATCAGTTTGTCGAGCGCGTTGTGGCGACCGACATCTTCGCGCACCAGCAGGATGTCGCCGTTGCGATCGGCCCAGGCGGCGGCATGCACCGCACCGGTGGCGGCATTCATCGGCTGGCGTATCTGCAATTCGCCCAAGGCTCGTTCGAGCGCATCGCGGGTGAGCGTGCTACCTGCGCCCACTGGTGGATTTTGCCGGATCGCCTGTTCAAGGTCGCGGGTGCCACAGATGCCGCAGCCGCTGCGCCCGGGAAGCAGGCGTTCGCGAGCGCGGTCCAGGTGCGCGGCGTGTGCTTCGGGCGCAACCTGCATCGTGACTTCGATTCCCTCCAGCAGCGTGTGCACCTGCACATCCAGCAACTGCTCAGGTGCAGCGATCAAACCTTCGCTGAGCGAAAAGCCGAGCGCGAAATCGTGCAGATCGTATGGTGTTGCCATCATCACGGCAAAGCTCACGCCGTTGTAGACCATCGCGATCGGCATCTCCTCGGCTACGTAGTCGTCTTCACGCGTAGCTTTGCCGTGGCGCCAGCGATCGACCCGACGGGTGACGAAGCCGACGTCGGTCGTGTCCTCAATCGTCAGATCGTCATCATGATTGCCCAAGCGTATCCACCGATTGATCAAGAAGAGCCTGCTGTTCGTTGGAGAACGCACGGAAACGTTTCTGCCATTCGGACGGCTGCGAAACGCGGGTAACCTGCACCGCGGTGACTTTGTACTCCGGGCAGTTGGTCGCCCAGTCCGAGTTTTCGGTGGTGATCACGTTCGCACCGGAGCCGGGGAAATGGAAGGTGGTGTAGACCACACCAGGCTGCATGCGCTCGGAGATCATCGCGCGCAACACCGTGTCGCCCGCGCGACTGGTAATACCCACCCAGTCGTTCTCGTTGATGCCGCGCTCCTCCGCGTCGTGCGAATGGATTTCCAGCCGGTCTTCGTCATGCCACATCACGTTGGCAGTGCGCCGGGTCTGCGCACCGACGTTGTACTGGCTGAGGATACGACCGGTGGTGAGGATCAGCGGATGCTCGGCGCTGACCTTCTCGCTGGTCGGCACGTACTCGGTCAGCATGAGGCGACCCTTGCCGCGCACGAACTCGCCCACGTGCATCACCGGCGTGCCTTCGGGGTGATCCTCGTTGCATGGCCACTGGATCGAGCCGAGACGGTCGATCTTGTCGAAGCTGACGCCATGGAAGGTCGGGGTCAACCGCGCGATCTCGTCCATGATCTCCGAGGCGTGGCTGTAGTTCATCGGATAGCCCATCGCCCGCGCCAGTTCCTGGGTGACCTCCCAGTCGGCGTAGCCGGCCTTTGGCGCCATCACCTTGCGCACGCGTGAGACGCGACGCTCGGCATTGGTGAAGGTGCCGTCCTTCTCCAGGAACGAACTGCCGGGCAGGAAGACGTGGGCGTATTTGGCCGTCTCGTTGAGGAATAGATCCTGCACCACGATGCATTCCATCGCGCTGAGTGCCGCGGTGACGTGCTGGGTATCGGGATCGGACTGGGCGATGTCTTCGCCTTCGATATACAGGCCCTTGAAGCTGCCATCCAGCGCGGCTTCAAACATGTTCGGAATGCGCAGGCCTGGTTCGTCCAGCAGGGGCACGCCCCAGGCTTTCTCGAACAGCTCGCGCGTGGCCACATCACTGACGTGGCGATAGCCGGGGAATTCATGCGGGAAAGAACCCATATCGCAGGAACCCTGCACGTTGTTCTGGCCGCGCAACGGGTTCACGCCAACGCCTTCGCGACCAATGTTGCCGGTCGCCATGGCGAGGTTGGCAATGCCCATGACCGCCGTAGACCCCTGCGCATGTTCAGTGACGCCCAGGCCGTAATAGATCGCGCCGTTGCCGCCGGTGGCGTACAGGCGAGCCGCGCCGCGAACTGCTGCGGCCGGTACCCCGGTCTGCGCTTCCATCGCTTCGGGGCTGTATTTTTCCTGCGCAACGAAAGCGCGCCACTTGGCGAACGCTTCCGGCTCGCAGCGCTGCGCCACAAACGCTTCGTCGACCAGACCTTCAGTGACGATGACGTGGGCGAGCGTGTTCAACACGGCGACATTGGTGCCGGGTTTGAGCTTGAGGTGATAGTCCGCCTTGATGTGCGGCGTGCGCACCAGGTCGATACGGCGCGGGTCGATCACGATCAGCCTGGCGCCCGCGCGCAGTCGCTGTTTCATCTGCGAGCCGAACACAGGGTGAGCGTCGGTGGGATTGGCACCGATCACCAGTACCACGTCGGTCTGCTCGATCGAATCGAAATCCTGTGTGCCGGCCGATTCGCCCATCGTGGCCTTGAGGCCGTAGCCGGTGGGTGAGTGGCAGACGCGAGCGCAGGTATCGACGTTGTTGTTGCCGAAGCCGGCACGCACCAGCTTCTGCACCAGGTAGGTTTCTTCGTTAGTGCAGCGCGAGGACGTGATGCCGCCGATGGCATGCTTGCCGTAGGTGGCCTGCAGGCGCTTGAACTCGCTGGCCACATGGGCGAACGCAACCTCCCAGCTGACGATCTGCCACGGATCGGAGATTTTCGCGCGGATCATCGGCGTATTGATCCGATCTGGATGGCTCGCGTAGCCGATCGCAAAGCGTCCTTTCACGCAGGAGTGACCGTGGTTGGCATGGCCGTCTTTGTTCGGCACCATGCGCACGATCTCTTCGCCCTTCATCTCGGCGCGGAAGCTGCAGCCGACGCCGCAATAGGCACACGTAGTAATCACGCTGTGCTCGGCCTGGCCCTTGTCGATCAGCGATTTTTCCGACAGCGTGGCAGTGGGGCAGGCTTGCACGCAGGCACCGCAGGAGACGCATTCGGAATCGAGGAAACGGTTGTCCTGGCTGGCCGCCACCTTGGAGTCGAAGCCGCGGCCCTGGATGGTCAGCGCGAACGTGCCTTGTACTTCATCGCAGGCACGCACGCAGCGCGAACAGGCGATGCACTTGGACGGATCGAACGTGAAGTAGGGGTTGGATTCGTCCTTGGCGACGAACAGCGGATTCGCTTCGCCCTGTCTTGTTTCCGCATGGACGTGGTTTGCGCCGTCGTAGCCGTACCGCACTTCGCGCAGGCCGACGACGCCGGCCATGTCCTGCAGCTCGCAGTGGCCATTGGCGGGGCAGGTGAGGCAGTCCAGCGGATGATCGGAGATGTACAGCTCCATCACGCCGCGACGGATCTCGGCCAGCTTCGGCGTCTGCGTACTTACCTTCATGCCGGCGGTAACCGGCGTGGTGCATGAGGCCGGGTAACCCTTGCGTCCCTCGATCTCAACCAGGCACAACCGGCACGAACCGAACGCTTCGAGCATATCCGTCGCACACAACTTGGGAATGCTGATGCCGGCCTGGGCGGCGGCGCGCATTACCGACGTGCCTTCGGGCACATGCAGCGTCCTGCCGTCGATCTGCAACTCGACCGTCTTTTCGGACCTGGATTTGGGGGTGCCGTAATCGATTTCGACGATGGACAACATGATGCAATCTCTCCTCGGAACCGGCCCTCAGGTCGCAACCTTCTCGGTGGCACCTGAAAAATCTTCGTGGAAATGGTCGAGCGCACTGAGCACCGGGAACGGTGCCATGCCACCTAGTGCGCACAGCGAACCGCCCAGCATGGTCTGGCACAGGTCGCGCAGTAGAACCTCGTTGCGCTCGCGCTCGGCTGCATCGCCAGCAACCATGCGATCGATCACCTCGACTCCGCGCACCGAACCGATACGGCAAGGCGTGCACTTGCCGCAGGATTCGATCGCGCAGAATTCCATCGCGTAGCGCGCTTGCGCCGCCATATCGACGCTGTCATCGAACACCACGATGCCGCCATGACCAAGCATGCCGCCGATTGCGATGAACGCCTCATAGTCGATCGGCGTATCCAGCTGCGATATCGGAATGTAGGCACCGAGCGGGCCGCCCACCTGTGCCGCGCGCACCGGTCGACCACTCGCCGTGCCGCCGCCGTAATCCTCGATCAGCTCGCGCAACGTGACGCCAAAAGCGCGCTCGACCAGGCCCGGCCGCTTGAGGTTGCCGGCCAGTTGGACTGGCAGTGTGCCGCGCGACTTGCCTATGCCGAAATCCCGGTAAAACTCGGCACCCTTGTCCAGCACGATCGGCACGCTGGCGAGCGTCACCACGTTATTGATTACTGTCGGTTTGCCGAACAGGCCCTGGATCGCGGGAAGCGGCGGCTTGAAGCGAACCTGGCCGCGTTTGCCTTCGAGACTCTCCAGTAGTGAAGTCTCTTCGCCGCAAATATAGGCACCGGCAGCCATGCGCACTTCAAGATGAAATGCCTTGCCGCTGCCGCGCACGTTGTCGCCGAGATAACTTTCAGCTTCCGCCGCGGCGATCGCCGCTTCCAGCGCACGCTGCGAATGCGGATATTCCACGCGCAGATAGATGTAGCCATGCGTCGCGCCCACGGCCAGGCCAGCGATGGTCATGCCTTCAATCAGTACGAACGGATCACCTTCCATGATCATGCGATCGGCATACGTTCCGGAGTCGCCCTCGTCGGCATTGCAGACGATGTATTTCTGATCGGCGTTGGCGTCGAGGCAGGTCTTCCACTTGATGCCGGCAGGAAACGCGGCGCCACCGCGGCCACGCAGGCCGGCATCGGTGACGACCTTGACGATGTCGGTGCCGCTCATGCGCAGCGCGGCTTCCAGCCCGCGATAACCATCGTGCGCACGATAGTCGTCCAGACTGCGCGGATCGACGATTCCAGTGCGGGCGAAGGTCAGCCGCTGCTGGGTCTTCAGATAAGCGATGTCCTCGGTTGGTCCAAGCGCCAACGCATGCTTGCCTGCGTGCAGGAAGTCCGCCTCGAACAGGGCAGGGACGTCCTCGGGTTGGACGGGTCCGTAGGCAAAGCGACCGGAGGGCGTTTCCACTTCCACCATCGGCTCCAGCCAGTAAAGGCCGCGCGAACCGTTGCGCACGATATGCACATCGGCACCGCGTTGTTTCGCCTCGGCGCTGATCGCCACGGCGACCGCTTCAGCGCCCAATGAAAGCGCGCTTGCATCGCGCGGCACATAAACCGTGATGCTCATCCGTTCTCCGCGGCCAGCCACGCATCGAATCGTTCGGGCGTCAGCCGGCCTTTCAATTCATCGTCGACCATGATCGCCGGCGAACATGCGCACATGCCAAGGCAATAGACCGGTTCGAGCGAGTACGCGCCGTCGGCGGTGGTCTCGTGAAAGTCTACGCCGAGGCGCTGCTTGATATGTTTTTCCAGCTTAACGGCACCCATCGCCTGGCACGATTCGGCGCGGCACACATAGATCACCCGCCGCCCCGGTGCCTTGCTGCGAAAGAAGTGATAGAAGCTGATGACACCGTGGACATCGGCGCGTGAAAGATTCAACTCGCGCGCGATCAGCGGTACCGAGATTTCAGGGACGTAACCGAGCGCTTGCTGAACCCCGTGCAATACCGGCAGCAGCGCGCCCGGCAGATCCTTGAGCCGGGCCGTGACATCCAGCACCGCTGCGCGGACATCCTCGGGGATGTCCGGCAGCACGTTGATATTTGGAGCGCGTTTCACTTGTGTCACCTTCAGAACAATGCAGCGGCTTTTGCCAACGCAATATATAGACCAATCAGGAACGGGACGCCAACCGCCAACCATGCCAGCATACCCATCAAGCCAAAGCTTCCGCGGGCTGCCGTTTCGGCCGTGATGGTTACGCGATCCTCGTGTTGCAGCGAGCGCTCGCGGGCAAGTTCCGCCTCACTCATGAACGCCGATTCCTTCACTGGCTTCACCAGGAAGTTGCAGATCAGGCCCAGCAGCAGCAGGAACGCCATGATGTACAGCGTGCGGTCGTACACCAGCGTTTTGGCGACGCCCGCGTCGATCTGCGTTTGACGGATGGAGGCAATCAGAAACGGACCGATCACACCGGCTGCCGACCATGCCGTCAACAAACGGCCATGGATGGCACCGACCATTTGTGTACCAAATAGATCGGCCAGATAAGCGGGAATGGTCGCAAAGCCCCCACCGTACATGCTCAGGATGATGCAGACGGTAGCTACGAACAGCCCGGCCAGTGCCAGATGTCCCCAAATCGGCAACAGGCAGTACAAGGCAATGCCGAGCGCGAAAAAGGTGAAATAGGTGTCCTTGCGGCCGATCTTGTCCGACAGCGACGCCCAGAAAATTCGCCCGAGGCTGTTGAACAGACTGACCAAGCCAACCAAGCCCGCGGCTGCCGCGACCACGGCGGCCTTCTGCGCAGTGCTGAGTTCTGCGGCCGTGTTCGCCAGTCCGACCAGCTTGCCGCCGAATACGTCCTGAAACATCGGGCTGGCCATCGAGATCACCGAGATGCCGGCTGTGACATTAAGAAACAACACGCCCCAGAGTAGCCAGAATTGCGGAGTCTTCCACGCGCGGTTCAGATGCACATGACGGCGGGTGATCATCGACTTGTCACCGTCGGTGGTCGGCGCTGTCCAGCCGACCGGCTTCCAGCCGTTGGGGGATACGCGAAAGCCCAGCGCGCCGCAGGCCATTACGATGAAATAGATGGCGCCCATCGCCATCAGCGTCGACGCCACGCCTTGTGCGCTGACATCGGAAAAGTGCTTCATCAATGCCACGGCCAGCGGTGCACCGATCATCGCGCCGCCGCCATAACCCATGATGGCGAAGCCGGTCGCCATGCCGCGTCGATCAGGAAACCATTTGATCAACGAAGATACGGGCGAGATGTAGCCCAGTCCCTGGCCGACACCGCCGAGCACGCCGCAGCCCAGAAACACCAGCCACAGCTGATGCATCGACACGCCGAGGCCACCGATGATCAGTCCACCACCCCAGCACAAGGCAGCAATAAAGCCAGCTTTGCGTGGCCCGGAATGTTCCACCCAGCCACCCCACAATGCGGCCGAGATGCCCAGCATCGCGATGAAAGTTTCAAAGATGTGGGTGACCTGCGGCACCGTCCAGTTGCAGCTGGTGGTGGTGAGCGCGGCGAAGAAGCCAAGGTTCGCGCAAACCGTGGGATCGGTGTTGCCCAGCAACTTGCTCATCGGCAGCCAGAACACCGAAAAGCCGTAAGCCATGCCGATGCACAAGTGGATCGCCAGCGCCGCGGGCGGTACCAGCCAGCGGTTGAAACCTGGACCGGCGATGGTGCGCTCCCTGGAAAAGAATCCGGGCGAGCTTCCCACTGATCCATCCACGACATCTGTTCCCATTTCCCGAGCCATACATACCCCCTATGGTGGCCGGCGTTGCGCCGGATGTCAGGTTTCGATCCTAGTAGTCACGCACATGTTTCAATTGTGTGCCAGTCGATCAAAGTCTCATGACACCGGCATGACGCGTGTCTCTGCGGAACGAGCACCATGATGCGGGGAAGCGATGCGTTTCCTTTAATGCGGCGCAGCATGGCGCGCAAAGAACGCCGGTATGCAGATGTTGTGCGGCTGGCGGTTTGTTCCGAGCATCGCAATCACGGTGTTGCGCGTGCGGCACTCGATGAGCTGGCAGAAGAACTTTGCGCGGCTGCCAGGTCGTCAATAGGGCGACGCACTTAGGACGCTCGCAATTCGCGCGTCCCTTTGCCCAGCCGCCGGCGCAGCAGCGTGCGCAGCGTGAGTGCGTTTGCGTAGCCAACCTGCTCGGCGATGCGATCCACGCTGTGCTTGCTGGTCTTCAGCAGATGCACGGCGCGCTCGACGCGGAGATCCTGGATGTACTCGAGGGGCGTTTTGCCAAGCACTTCATTCAGACGCCGCGACAAGGTGCGTTTGCTGGTTGCCAGCGCATCGGCGACCGCGTCGAGCGTAATCGACGTTTCGAGCCGTTCACGCACCCAACGTTCAAAACGCTCCACCAGCGGATCGGAATGCGAAAGGTGGTCGGCAATGACATACGACGACTGCGACGGACGCGAATCGAAAACAAGGTACTTCGCCACCAGCGTCGCGAGCTCAGGGCTGCTCTGGCGGATCAGCCAGAGCGCGAGGTCGATGTGGCTGAGAGCCGCGCCCGCCGTCAATGTCGTGCCGCTGGGTACGATGATTCGCTGTGCGTCCAGTTGCACGTCGGGATAGCGCTGGCGAAACAACGGCGTGAGCCACCAGGTGGTGGTGGCCTCATGCCCATCCAGCAGGCCGCTTTCGGCCAGCACAAAGGTGCCGGTACACGCCGCAGCAATACGAGCGCCACCGGTCGCCCAGGCGCGCAAGAGGGCTCCCGACTCGACTACATCGTCTTGCCCAAGCGCGGGCACCAGCTGGAGGGGCATCTTGCTGCCGAGGGCAGGGACGATGACCCACTCGGGGGTGGGTGCTTCTGAGATATCGCGCACTGGTACTTGCAGCCCGAGCGCGGTGCGCACCTGTGGCCGCAAGCCAACCAGGGTAACTTCGAAGCCGGGTGTCTGGATGCCTGTCACCTGCGCCAGTTCGTCGGCGGTCTGAAGAGCGTCCAGCACCGTAGCAAGGCCGGTATCGAACACACCTTCAAGGGCAAGAACGGAAATCTTCATGGCCGTATGAGTATCAAAGTTGTCAATCGAGACAGTATTTGCTGCACTGGTAAGTTTGTAAAGTACTGAAAACCGCGGGGAACCTCCTCGCGGATTCTGGAGATCCAAGATGATCAGGCATGCATTGTTCGTCCGATTCGAAGCGAAGCCGGGGAAGGAGCAGGCGGTGACGGAATTCCTCGCTGCTGGCCTTGCCATGGCAAATCAGGAAGCCACCACACCGATCTGGTTCGGCCTGCGGCTTTCACCAACGACCTTTGGAATATTCGACGCCTTCGCCACCGAACAGGACCGGCAGGCACATCTGAATGGCCCCATCGCGAGCGCCCTGATGGCGCAGGTCGAGGAACTATTCGCAGCGGCTCCGACGATCGAGTCCATCGAGGTGCTGGGGCTGAAGAACCAGCCGGTGGATCACTGATCTGGGCTGCATTCGTCGGAATGCAACATTCATCTCGACAAGTCGTCCGATAGGTGGACGCCGCACTTCGTTGAACATAGCTATTCCACAGCTAGGTTCATACGAGTGCGCATGAGGCCGGTAGTGATGGGGCCGGTTGCGACAAAATAACGAGAGCATCCATTCCCGCTCGCTTTGCCTGATGAAACGGGCATGAGCGCACCGAGGGCATGTTGGGGTTCAACCATCTGCGCCGGTTCGCAGAGGTCGGTTGGTGCCCTGCTTGGAAACCCCGCATTCAAAATCGATTTGCCGGCGAGGTATGCCAATGGCATTGCACGCCAGGCCCCTGCTTGCTCTGACTTGCGGCGATCAGGTGCCGCCCCAGTCAACGATCGCCGTTACTAACGAATATCCCGGTGTTTACCGGGAAAACCAAGGGTGCAACTGGTTCGGCGAATGCTGAGCCAGATGACTCATCTTCAACACAACTGACATAGACGGAATACTCATGTTGATGCATAAAAAGCTGTGCGTTTTGCTCGCCACCCTCACTTTTGCCGGCGCCTCCGTTGCGCAAACTTCAGATGCGGTGCCACAACGTGTTCGCGGCGACATCGTGTCACTTCAGGGCGACGTCCTGACCGTACATCCTCTTGGCGGTGGCGCCGTCCCGATAGAAGTCAAACCTGACGTTACGGTGTCAGCCCTCAAGGCAGTCAAGCTCTCCGACATCAAAGCCGGAACTTATGTGGGAGCGCCAGCCATCGCGGATCCGGCAGGAAAGCTGACTGCCAGCGCACTTCTGGTTTTTCCGGAAGCAGCGCGTGGCACTAACGAAGGGCACTTTGCTTACGACTTTGGCTCCAACAGCTCGATGACGAATGCCAACGTGGACGCTGTCGTTACAGGTGCCAGTGGTCGCGAGCTGAAGCTCTCCTACAAGGGTGGCAGCAACAGCGTGACCGTGCCGGAGAACGTACCGGTCGTGACCTTTGCTCCGGCGTCACGAGCAGACCTCATAGCGGGAAAGAAGGTGGTCGTGGTTGTCACCAAGACGGCGCAGGGTGTCCTTGAGGCGCACGTGCTTTTCGTGGAAAAAGACGGCGTGGCGCCGCCGCTGTAATAGTAGACCGGGCGCTCCGGCGCCCGGTTTCTCAAGCGCAACCTCGATCTCGTCCGGGAGTGCCGTGTCCGCGGTGTGCAGATTGCGGAGGGCGAGATCAAGGCTTTTGGGATCACGTGCGCCTCCTGGGAGAGAATGGCATGATGCAGCGGCCCTTTCCTTCCACTCATGCGGCGCAGCATTGCGCGCAAGGAGCATCGGTATGCGCACTCTCTCCAGTTGGCTGTTTGCTGTGGTCATGGCCATCGCGGCTGTGTCCGTACACGCCGCCGCCGATCAGGCTGGCGGACATCAAGCGGCCGGTAGTCGACACATAACGCTGGCCGCGGCTGCGGATCTGCACTACGCGATGGACCATGTCATCGCCGCCTATCGGCATGATCATCCTGCCGACAGCATCGACGTGGTGTACGGATCGTCGGGTCAGTTGCTGACGCAGATCGAGCAGGGTGCACCGTTCGAGTTGTTCTTCTCCGCGGACAGTGATTACCCCAAACAGCTGGTTGCGCATGGCAATGCTGGCGGCCAGCCGGTGCCCTACGCGGTGGGTCGCATCGTATTGTGGAGCGCGAGCATCGATATGCACGGTGTGCAGGTGGCTGACCTTGCGCAGTCGCGCTTCGGCCGCATCGCGATTGCCAATCCGCAGCACGCGCCGTATGGCAAACGGGCCGAGCAGGCGCTGCGCAGCGCCGGGATCTGGGATCAGCTGCAGTCGCGGCTAGTCTACGGCGAGAACATCGGGCAGACGGCGCAGTTCGCGCAAAGCGGCAATGCCCAGGTCGGCATCATTGCGCAATCGCTGGCGCTGGACCCGGCCATGGCCAAAGGCAGCTATGCGCTGGTGCCACCCGCGGCTTACGAACCGTTGCTACAGAGTTTCGTGTTGACCAAACGTGGTGCCGACAACGCATTGGCGCAAGATTTTGCGCGTTACATGCAGAGTGCGCCGGCGCGCGCCGTCCTTGCGCGCTACGGCTTCACCCTCCCAGGCGCGGCGGATCACTGAGCGACGACGATGCCGCTACTGTCGGCGCAGGATCTGCAGGCGTTTGCACTGACCTTGCGGTTGGCTGCGACGGTCACCGCGCTGTTGCTGCTGCTCGGTACGCCGTTGGCGTGGTGGCTGGCACAGACCCGCTCGCGCTGGCAGCGACCCGTAGCGGCGGTGATTGCGTTGCCGCTGGTGCTGCCACCGACCGTACTGGGCTTTTACCTGCTGCTCCTGCTCGGTCCCCATGGCGGGGTGGGCAGGCTGATCGCGGCGATGGGGTTGTCGGCGCTGCCGTTTACCTTTGGAGGGTTGGTGGTTGGCTCGGTGCTGTACTCCTTGCCGTTTGTAGTGCAGCCGTTGCACAACGCATTTGAAGCGATCGGGGCGCGGCCGCTGGAAGTGGCGGCTTGCCTGCGTGCAAGTCCCTTCGATCGTTTTTTCTCCGTCGCGTGCCCCATGGCGCTGTCAGGCTTCATCACGGCGGCGGTGCTCGGCTTTGCACACACCATGGGCGAGTTCGGCGTCGTGCTGATGATTGGCGGCAATATCCCGGGCCAGACACGGGTGCTGTCGATACGTATCTTCGACCATGTCGAGGCTGGCGAATACCTGCAGGCGCACACGTTGTCGCTGTGCCTGCTGGTGTTCTCGTTCGCCGCGTTGCTGGCGATGTCGCTGCTGCGTCCGCGCAGGGTTGAACGTGACTGAGCCCCGCGGGCTTCACGCCTCGCTGGCATGGCGTCGTGGCGAGCTGCCGATCAAGCTCGACATTGCGCTGCCGCCACGCGGCATCACTGCGCTGTTCGGTCCGTCCGGTGCCGGCAAGACCAGCTGTCTGCGCGCGATTGCCGGGCTGGATCCCGGTAGCAGCGGCACGGTAAGCCTCGCAGATGAAGTGTGGCAGGACAGCGCACGGCACCTATTCGTGCCGCCGCACCGGCGCCGGCTTGGCTACGTCACACAGGAGGCCAACCTGTTCGTGCATCGCTCGGTGGCTGGCAATCTTGACTATGGCTACAGGCGCGCCGGACGGCCGAAACATATCGATCGCGATGCGCTGATCGACCAGTTCGGCTTGCGCCCATTGCTTGGGCGGCGCGTCGATGCGCTTTCCGGCGGCGAACGCCAGCGCGTCGCCATCGTGCGTGCGCTGTTGTCCGACCCGTCATTGCTGCTATTTGATGAGCCGCTTTCGGCGCTCGACGCCACAGCGCGGAACGATCTGCTCGGTCAGCTGGAAACCCTGCATGCGGCATTGGCGGTGCCGATGATCTACGTCAGCCACGCGATCGACGAAGTCGCCCGACTGGCCGACCATCTGGTTTTGCTGGACGCAGGCCATGTCGTGGCGCAGGGAGCTCTGCAGGCAACGCTTACGCGCCTGGACCTGCCTGCGGCGCTGGCCGAAGCCGTCGGCGCGGTGATCGAAGGCACGGTGGTTGGCCACGACGCGCATGACCATCTCACCGAGCTGGCATTCGCCGGCGGCACGCTGTTCCTGCCGCGCCGCGGTGATGTTGTAGGTCAGCGGCTGCGCTGCCGCATCGGCGCGCGCGACGTGGTGCTGACGCATGAACGCCAGACCGGTAGCAGCGCGCTGAATCAGATCCGCGCGCGGGTGATCGCGATGGCTGATGCGGATCATCCGTCACAATGCCTGGTGCAACTCGATGCAGGCGGCAGCGTGCTGTTGGCGCGCATAACGCGACGTTCCTGGTATGCGCTCGCACTCGCGCCAGGTAGCGAAGTGTGGGCGCAGGTCAAAGCGGTGGCGCTGGGTGCCTGATGCGACGTCGGTATGCACCGTTGCGGTTGTCAAAGATCGTCCTTGCCACCATGATTTCGTCCTACGGCGCCTTGGCGCCATGCCGCAGCCGTGCAGGCCATCGCGTCGATGAATGAGCTGATCAGCGTTGCCGAAGCCGAAGCCCTGATTGCCAGGCACATGCCGACCTACGGCAGCGAGCGGGTGGGACTGGACGACGCGGTTGGGCGCACCCTGCGCGGGCCGATCCACGCCGAGCGTGATCAGCCACCGTTCGATCGCGTGATGATGGACGGCATTGCCTTGCGCTGGAGTGGGTCGCTGCCGCGCAGTTTCACGTTATGCGGTCTGCAGCTGGCCGGCATGGCGGCGCAGACGCTCGTCGATGAGGGTTGCTGCATCGAAGTGACCACCGGCGCGATAGTGCCGGACGGCTGTGATTGCGTCGTTCCGGTCGAGCAGACGCGGCGCGATGGCGATCGCTATGTACTGGCCGAAGGCTATCAACCGGCGCAGCGCCAGTTCATTCATCCACGCGGCTCCGACTGCTTGCAAGACGCATTGTTGCTGGATCCAGGCATACGCATTGGGGCGCCGGAAATGGCGGTGCTTGCGGCAAATGGTGTTACCGACGTCGAGGTGGCCATCGTGCCATCGGTGGCCGTCATTGCGACCGGCGATGAGCTGGTGGATGTGGGTGCACCGCTTGGCGAAGGGCAGATCCGACGTTCCAACGATCGCGCGCTGGCCGCCGCGCTGCACACCCGGGGTTTCAACCGGGTGGCACTGAGCCAGGTCGCCGACGATCTCGCCGCGACCATCGCCATACTCGACGCGCTGCTGGCGCAGCATCAGGTGCTGATCCTGTCCGGCGGCGTCTCGATGGGCCAGCGTGATCATGTGCCGGCGGCACTCGCCGCGCTCGGTGTGCGCCGCGTGTTTCATCGCATCGCGCAACGGCCAGGCAAGCCGATGTGGTTCGGGATCGGGCCGCAGGGGCAGGCGGTGTTCGCGTTGCCTGGCAACCCGGTGTCGGTACTGGTCTGTGCGATTCGCCATGTGATGCCGGCGTTGCTGGCGTCCATGGGTGCTGCCGCTGAGCCGCTGGAACACGTCTGCCTGGATGCGGCGGTCGACACCAACCCCAACCTGACGTGCTTTGTGCCTGTGCACGTAAAGGGTGACTCATCCGGCAGGGCGATGGCGCATCCAGTGCCTTCGCGGACTTCTGGCGATTTCTCCTCGCTGCCGCGCACCCACGGTTTCGTGCAGTTGCCGCCCGGGCAGAACATCGCGGTAGCCGGCACGGCGGCGGCGTTCTATCGTTGGTGACATGACCTCTTCCAACGCCATCGCGAATCCACCGACCGCTGCCGAATGGCCGCGGGATCGCCTCGGCCGGGCGCTGCACGACCTGCGCATCTCGGTGATGGACCGCTGCAATTTCCGTTGCCCGTATTGCATGCCCGAGGCGACCTACGGCGAGCATTTCGAATTCCTGCGCAACGACGAGCGTCTGAGCTTCGACGAGATCGAACGGCTGTGCCGGCTGGCAGCGCAGCTGGGCGTGAGCAAGCTGCGTCTCACCGGCGGCGAACCATTGCTGCGTCCGAAACTGGCTGAGCTGGTGACGCGCTTGCGGCGCATCGACGGCGTCAAAGATCTGGCGATGACCACCAACGGTGTGTTGCTGTCCCGCCATGCAGCCGAGCTGCGTGATGCCGGTCTCGACCGCATCACCGTGAGCCTGGATACGCTCGACCCGGCACTGTTCCATCGCATGAGTGGTGGGCGCGGCGCACTCGCTGACGTGCTGGCCGGCATCGCCGCGGCTCAGGCGGCCGGCTATCCGCATGGGGTCAAGCTCAACGCAGTGGTGCAGCGTGGCGTCAACGAGCACACCGTGACCGATCTGGTTGAGCGCTTTCGCGGCAGCGGCATCGTGGTACGCCTCATCGAGTATATGGATGTCGGCAATCGCAACGACTGGACGCCCGCTGACGTGGTGCCCTCGCGCGAACTGATCGAACGCATCGACGCACGCTGGCCGCTGGAGGCGGTTCCTGCGCGGTATGCGGGCGAGGTCGCCACGCGCTACCGCTTCCGCGATGGAGCCGGCGAGATCGGCGTGATCTCCTCGGTCAGCGAGCCATTCTGCGGCGGTTGCACGCGTGCCCGGCTATCTTCCGAAGGCATGCTTTATACCTGCCTGTTTGCGACCCAGGGCACCGACCTGCGCGGCCCGTTGCGTGTCGGCGACAGTGACGAGCAATTGCTCGACCGCCTGCGTGACGTGTGGCTGCGTCGTGCCGACCGCTATAGCGAGGAGCGCACGGAGCGGCATAACGGCGCCCGGCGTAAAATTGAAATGAATTACATCGGAGGATAGATGAAGCTTTCGCACGTCGACGAATCGCAGCAGCCACGCATGGTGGATGTCGGTGCCAAGCCGGTCACCCATCGCACGGCGCAGGCGCGCGCGCGGGTGACGTTTCCGGCGAACGTGGCCGACGCGCTGCATGCCGCTGGCTACGTGACGCCGAAAGGTGCAGTTTTCACCGTGGCACACATCGCTGGGGTGATGGGTGCCAAGGCCACCTCACAGCTGATTCCGTTGTGCCATCCGCTGAGCCTGGACAAGTGCGATATCGCGATCCATATGGATGGCTGCGATGCGCTGATCGATTGCACGGTGTCGTGCCGCGGCAGCACCGGCGTGGAGATGGAGGCGCTCACCGGCGCCAGCATTGCCGCACTGACCATTTACGACATGTGCAAGGCGATGTCGCACGACATCGTCATTGGTGAGATTCGCCTGTTGAAGAAAACCGGTGGCAAGCACGATATCGATCGCGCCAGCAGCGAGAGGGCGGCATGAGCACAATGGCTATGCCACCGATCTATGGCTTGCTGCTATCCGGCGGCGCGAGCCGACGCATGCAGCGCGACAAGGCGCAGCTTGCCTATGCTGGCGAGCCGCAGCTGCTGCGCACGTGGCGTCTGCTCGAAGCGGTAACCGAACGCGCCTTCGTCTCCGTGCGCAACGAACAACGCGACGATCCGCTGCGCGCCAGCCTGCCGCAGATCGTGGATCGCTACGATGCCATCGGCCCCGCCGCCGGCATCCTCTCTGCACAGGACACTCATCCGGATGTCGCCTGGCTGGTGCTTGCCTGCGACCTGCCGCTGCTCGACGAAACCACGTTGCGCACGCTGATCGATGCACGCGATCCTGCCACCGACGCCACCGTTTTCACCAGCCGCTTCGACGGCCTTCCCGAACCGCTGTGTGCGTTGTGGGAACCCTCCAGCCATGCGCTGCTCAGGCAGCGTGTCGATGGCGGAAGTTATTGCCCGCGCAAGGCGCTGATGATGTCTCGCATCACGCTGCTGCCTGCTCCGGGTAACGCGCTGGACAACATCAATACCCCGGAGGAATTCGCCCAGATGCAGCGTCAGATGGGGGCGCAGCCATGACTACGGTGACTTTGCAGTACTACGCGCAGCTGCGCGAGCAGGCAGGCAGTAGCGGCGAGCAATTGACCACTTCGGCGTGCTCGTTGCGTGAGCTTTACGACGAGGTGCGCGTGCGCCACGGCTTCTCGCTGTCGGCCGACGCGCTCAAGGTGGCAGTGAACGCACAGTTCAGTGACTGGGGCAGGGCGCTCGGCGAGGGCGACACCGTCGTATTCATTCCACCGGTGGCTGGCGGATGAAACATTTCAGCCTGTCCAGCGAAGCGTTCGATCTCGCACAGCTGCGAACAGCGTTGCAGCATCCGGGCAGCGGCGGCTTTTGCACGTTCGAGGGATGGGTACGCGACAGCAATGAAGGCCGCGCAGTGGACGGCCTTGAATACGAGGCCTATGCCGAGCTGGCGCTGGCCGAGGGCGAGCGTGTCGTTGAAGAGGCGCTCGCGCGCTACGGAGTCATTGCAGCGCACTGCATGCATCGCACCGGCGATTTGAAAGTCGGCGACCTTGCAGTGTGGATCGGCGTCTCTGCCGCACATCGTGACGAAGCGTTCCGCGCCTGCCGCTACATCATCGACGAGATCAAGCATCGGCTGCCGATCTGGAAAAAAGAGCACTACCTCGATGGTGATACCGCGTGGGTGGCCTGCGCGCACACGCATCGCGAGCATGAACACGAACATGTGCACGCACATGAGTTCACTTCGCACACGCAGGCGCCAGAACCTGCCTTCGCGCCGGACTACTCGCGTCAGACGCGCCTGCGCGATGTCGGTGAAGCGGGGCAAGCGAAACTCGCTGCTGCACGTGTGCTGGTCATCGGCGCCGGCGGTCTCGGCAGCCCGGTACTCACGTATCTGGCTGGCGCCGGCGTCGGTTCGCTCGGCATCGTCGACGGTGATCGCCTCGACGCCAGCAACCTGCATCGGCAAACGCTTTACGACGCGCGGGACATCGGCAAGCTCAAGGTGCAGCTGGCAGCGAAGCGCATCGCCGCGCTGAATCCCACCGTTGCCGTGCAAACGTTCGCCGAGCCGCTGCATGCCGGCAATGCAGCCGAAGTATTCGCGCAGTACGACCTGGTGGTCGAGTGCACCGACGACATGCGCAGCCGCTATCTGAGCAACGACGCAGCTGTGCTCACCGGCACACCGTTGATCCTCGCCAGCATCTACCAGTACGAAGGCCAGTTGCAGGTGGTCACCGCCGAACCCGGCGCTCCGTGCCTGCGCTGCCTGTGGCCGCAGGAGCCTGCGCCCGGCGTCGCCGGTAGTTGCGTTGAATCCGGCGTGCTCGGGCCGGTTGCTGGTGTACTGGGTGCGATGCAGGCCACCGAGGCGCTGAAGTTGCTGCTCGACCTGCCGCGCCCGGCGGATCACGCGCTGCTGCTGGTCAATCTGCTCGAAGGCAGCAGCCAGCGCCTGCCGATCGATCCGGCGCAGGGCTGCGCACAGCACGGCGGATGCCTCGAAGTGGCGCGCCATGCATTGGCACAGGCACAGGACGAGCGCGCGGTGGACCTCGCGTTCGAGCGCCTCGACGACGCCATCGCCGCCGGTTACACCCTGGTCGACGTACGCGAGCTCGATGAGATCGCCGCGCAGCCGCTGCTGGTGCCGTCGCGACCATTGCCTTTTACTCAAATCGAAGCACGCGCCAGCGAACTCGCGCAGGGTCGCATGCTGCTGGTTTGCACCACCGGCCGCCGCAGTGGGCACAGCGCACGCAGCTTGCGCAAGAAGGGCATGTGCAACATCCATTCGCTGGCCGGCGGAATCGCCGCCATTCTGCCTGCGCGTGATCATGTGTCCGGATGAGCCAGGCACAACCGGCCATGATCGACTACGCCCAGGCCCTGCAACGCATGCTCGAGCAGGTCGTGCCGCTACCCAGCGAATACTGCTCGATCTGCGAAATTACCGGTCGCGTGCTGGCCACCGACATTTGCAGCCCGATCGCATTGCCTTCGTTCGACCATGCCGCGATGGATGGCTATGCGCTGTACGCACGCGAACCACTGGCCGCCGGTTCCGAACATGTCGTGTATGGCTCACAGGCGGCCGGCGCGACGAGTAGAGCGGGTGCGATCGGCGCATGTGAAATCATGACTGGCGCCTGCCTACCCGATGGATGCGACGCGGTGGTCGCGGTGGAACGTACCGAGCTGCTGGCCACGCAGCCGGATGGAACGCCCGCCCGTATCCGCCTGCTCGACCCGCTTGCGAGTGGCGACAATGTGCGCCACATCGGCGCTGACGTGGCGAAGGGTTCGACTGTGCTCGCCGCTGGTACGCGCATCGAAGCCGCACACATCATGCTGCTGGCCGCACTGGGTCTGGCAGAGGTCGACATGGTGCGTCGTCCGCGCATCGCCGTCATCTGCACGGGCCTGGAATTGCAGGCCGATCCCACGCAGCCGCTCGCTGACGGCCACATCCACAACTCCAACGGCCCGTATCTCGTTGCCGCGCTCAGCGCGGCTGGCGCACACGTGCTTTCGTGCGAAACGGTGGACGACACCGCGACGACCTTTGCCGACGCGTTGCAGCGCTCCGTAGATGCCGGCGCCGACCTGGTGATCAGCACCGGCGCAGTGTCGATGGGTCGTTACGACTTCGTGCCTGACGCACTGCGCCGCTTCAGTGCGCAACTGCTGTTCCACAAGGTGGCCATACGCCCCGGCAAGCCACTGTTGTGCGCAAAGCTGGCGAATGGCCCATTGATCCTGGCGCTGCCCGGCACGCCGATGGCGGTCGCCGTGGGCTTTCGTTTTTTTGTGGTGCCCGCGTTGCGCAGCATGCTCGGGCAGGGCATCGAGCCGCCACTGCACGCCGTGCTCGACACACCGCAACAGCCCAAGGCTGGCCTGCGCCATTTCCTGCGCGCCACCTTGCATCAGGACACAGAAAGCCAACTCCACGTCAGCGTGCAGCACCAACAGCAGCCGTTTCGTATCCGGCCATTTGCGCTGGCCGATGCCTGGCTCGTGCTGCCCGAGGACGCCGGTGACTGTGCCGCCGGCAAGCGCGTCGAGATCATCAGCCTGGAGCCCGGCATGGCGCCCCACATCCGCCCATCGCATTGATCCGACGAAGCCACGGAGCCCGCTCATGAAATTGCAGATCGAAGGCCAGAAGCTACGTGTACGTATTGATGAGGATGAATTGACGCGACTGCTGTCGGGCGAGACAGTCGAGACACGGACAGCCTTCGCTGCTGCTTTCGCGATCCGCTTTGTGCTGCGGGTAATGCAGGACAATGATGCGATGTTCTTCGGCGAGGCTGATGCCTGGCAGATCGGTTTGCCTGAAGCAGCGTTGCGCGAGCATGCGGCGCGACTGCCTACGCGCGAAGGACTCCGCTACACGCTGCCAGGGAAGGACATCGAAGATTCGCTGGAGCTGCTGTTTGACGTGGATGTACGGGATAGCGTGAGGCACCGCAGATCATCATCATGATTTCCAGCACGGCGTAGCCTGAGCATCCTTGGCGAGGCGCTAGCAGGCATCTATCTCATGCCTCCAGCCGGCAACGTCGTTCTTGCGTACGAAGACGGATGCCTGGACTTGTAGCAAACTGTCCGACCATCGAAGTTTCAAGCCAGTTTGCGAAGGAAATGTTATGGACCGCATCGACGCCATGAAAGTGTTCGTAGCAGCGCTCGATGAGGGGAGCCTCGCCGGTGCCAGCCGCAAGACGGGCCGTTCGGCGGCGGCGGTAAGCAGGGCGATTGCCTTTCTCGAGTCGCACGTCGGTGTGCCGCTGCTGCACCGGACCACACGCTCCATCAAGCTGAGCGAGGCCGGCGAGCGATACGCCGTGGCCTGTAGAAAATTGCTCATGGACCTGGAGGATGCGGACAGGAGCGCGGCGGGGGAGCGCTCGGTGCCCCATGGCACGCTGGCGATCACTTCGACGCTATTTACTGGCGTGGAGCTGCTGCGTCCCATCGTTGACGCCTTCATGGATCAATATCCGACGGTCAGCGTCCGAATGCACATGCTGGAACGGCCGGTCAATCTGATCGATGAAGGCATGGATCTGGCCCTGCGCATTTCTCATCTGGCCGATTCGAGCCTGGTCGCTCATCGTGTTGGAGAGGTTCGCAAAGTCGTCGTGGCCTCGCCACGTTATCTGGCGACGCACCCGCGTATCCTGGAGCCTGCTGATCTGGCAAAGCATGAGATCGTCGCGATGGCGCATATGGGACTGGAATCGTGGAGCTTTCCTGCCCTGGACGGATCATCGGTTCCTCGTTCCGTTTCATTCACGCCGCGCCTGGTGGTCAACAGCGTGCGGGCTGCAGTTGCATCGACGGTCGAAGGCCATGCCGTGACGCGTCTGCTTTCCTATCACGTGGCCTCCGAGATCAGCCAGGATTCTCTGCGCATCGTTCTGGCGAATGCGGAGCCTCCGCCCATTCCCGTGCATCTCGTATCGCCGCACGGGCGTCTGGCTGTGCCGAAGGTTCGCGCTTTTGTCGACTTCGCTCTTCCGCGGCTACGCGCGCACTTTTCCCGGCTATCGAAGGAGGCTGAGACGCTACCCGATTTGCCGACGCGATCGCGGCGGGGAAAAGTGCCGGATAGCATGGATTTGTAGATCCTTGGTGCACTCCTGGACTAGAGACGTCCGCGGTGTGGGTGCAATGGCATCGAGCCAGGCACGATGGATAGCGTCTTGCGCAGATGCCTGAAGCGCATCTTCAGGAGTCCGGTCGATCGTGGCGGCCGATACCAGGCCGGGGTTTCCGAGCCGCTCTTTTAACGGGCACGCGGAAGACTCCACTGCGCTCGAACTAGCTCCATCGGGTGTAGTGCAGCGGACGCAACTTCGATGGTTAGGCGCCTTTCTTGCGTTCTGTGGAAGAGTGGCTGCCGGGCAATGGGTATTCATTGCCCACCCGCGGAAGCCCAACATGTGTGGACGTGCTCACTTGGAGGGCCTCCCTCATGAAACTGCATCTCGTCGCCGCAGCGCTTGTCGCCGGCGGCATCGCAATCAGCAGCGCTGTCCTCGCGGAACAAGCAGTGGCGGCATCGACGTCGCCATCTGGCGGGCATCATCCCGCCGTCGCCGCGGTGAAGCAGGAGATCCGGATCAAGCGAATCACGCCTGAATACTGGCGCGTCACGCTGGACAATCCGCCGTTCAACATCTTTGGACCCGAAACCATTCCGCAGTTGAACAACGTCGTCACGCAAATCGAAACGGATCCGAAGGTCAAAGTGGTCGTGTTCGACAGTGCGGTTCCAGGCTTTTTCCTCACGCACTACAATTTCGATCCGCCGCTTTCAGACACGACCAACATTCCGCCCGGCCGAACCGGGCTGCCTGCCTTGCCCGACATACTGGTCCGCCTGAGCCGCGCGCCGGTGGTATCCATCGTCGAGATCCGCGGCCGCGCAACTGGTGTCGGCAGCGAACTGTCCCTGGCGAGCGACATGCGTTTCGCGAGCCGTGAGAAGGCCATCCTGTCGCAATTCGAAGTCGGCGCCGGGTTCACCCCCGGTGGTGGCCCGATGGCCCGCCTTCCTCGCATGATCGGGCGAGGACGTGCGCTTGAAATCCTGCTCAGTGGCGAAGACATCGACGGCGATCTCGCCGAGCGATATGGCTACGTCAATCGCTCGCTTCCCGACGCCGAGCTGGGCCCCTTCGTCGACACGCTCGCCAGGCGCATCGCCAAGTTCGACAAGCAGGCCATCGCCGACATCAAACGGCGAGTCAATATTTCCAGCCTGCCTCCGGATGCGGAGCTCGGCGCGGAGTGGAACACGTTCATCACTTCGGTGCAGCGCCCGGCGGCGCAGCAGAGGATCAAGCAACTGATGAAGCTCGGGTTGCAGACGAATCCGGACGTCGAGGAGCACCTCGCGCACTACACCGGCCTGCTCGGCGACGAACCGTCGCATTGATTTATCTCCCAGGGCGCCGGGAAATCCCGGCGCTCAACAGAATCGCTAACCCAAAACCAACGAGGATATGTACTTGAGCACACAACACGAACGCACACTGCATCTGCAGGTGATATCTGACATGATTTGCCCCTGGTGTTTCAATGGAAAGCGCAGCCTGGACCAGGCGCTGGAAGTTCTGGCCGGACAAGGAGTGGACGTTGAGGTCGAATGGCTTCCATACCAGCTCAATCCGACCATGCCCGCAGAAGGCATGGACCGGAAGGAATTCCGCACGATGCGCTTCGGCTGGGAGAATGCGCTTGCGATGGACGCGCGAGCCGTCGAGGCCGGTCAACGCACGGGAGCGAAGTTCAACTATCAGCTGCAGAGCCGGACACCCAACACGGTGGCGTCCCATGCGCTTGCGCGACTGGCCTACGCCGAAGGTGGCGCGGCCCTGCAAGGACGGGTCGTCGATGCCTTGTTCACCGCCTATTTCACTGATGGCAAGGACATCAGCGATGAGGCGGTACTCGAGCGCATCGCCGATGAAGCGGGGATGCAGCCGGGTGCCGTGCAGCGGTCGCTGCCGAGCTACGCCGAAGTCCGGAAGGTGGACACCTCGATCAAGTCCATGGGTTTGAGCGGTGTGCCCAGCTACCTCGTGGACGGCAAGCTGTTGTTCAGTGGCTCGCAGGATGTGCAGGGCTACGTGAAGCAGCTCACGAGTGCGGCAAACAGCAAGGCTTGATCCGGCGGTCATTGGTCGCCGAGTGCAGCCCACGTTTCTGGCCTGGCCATTGACGGGGGCTGCCCTGGTTATGGGGGTCAAGCTATGACGTGGTCGTTCGGTCGAAGGCGGCCTTCACCCGATAGCGCGTGGTCGGGGCGGAGCGTAGATGTGCTGTTCGCGCATGCCTCATGGCAGGCCGAGCGGCATCAACTTGGTTCTGACATCTGCTGCAGCAGGGTAATGGCACCAGCGAGATTCGCGCTCATGGCGGACGGGAGGCCATGACGCTGGATGATGTAGTCGGTTGTGTTGTAGCCAACCCAGGTAGTGCCCTGTTCATCCTCCCAGACCAGCGCCTTCAATGGGAGATCCAGTCCGACCGTCGCAGCTTGCTGCAGCAACGGCGTTCCTCCCTTGGGATTTCCGAAGATGAGCATCTGCTCCGGTAGTAGGCTAAGTCCTGAGCGCGTGGCATCCCCGCTGAAGTCGATGCGGGCAAAGATCGTCAATCCGTGGGCCAGCAGGAGCTGCTCGAGCTTCTGCATGGTTTGCGGAACGTTTTGTGCGGACTTGATACGAACGATTCCCTGGTCGGCGTGGGTCATTGGCATAGTCAGATTCCCAAGAGTGAGGTTCGCGTGGATGGCCGGCCAGGACGTTGAATACCCATCACGCCGGGGCAACGAGTGAGTTGAAACGCGTCACGCTGCTGTCGGTGTGTCCACCGGTTTTCCGGCCAGCCACAATGCGAGGTTCCTCACGTAGCGTTCGATCGAACGCTGCGCCTCGGGTGCGTGCGCAAGGGTATCGCCAGGTGCTTCGGCGACGAAACTTGGTGCGCCCATGGATGGGTTCCAGTTGTAATCGGCAAAATGATGGAAGGTGGATTGGGCGATCGCCGGACCACCCTCGGATGATGGTTCGAACGCGACCGCAAGATTGAATTCCGTCTGACTCAGTTTGCTGCGTCCTTTGGCAATCACGCGCGCGGACGAGTCGTTTGCCGGCTTGTCGACAGCACCTTCATGCGGATGCGCGGGTAACGAATGCAATGCACCATTAGGTGAGCCCGGATCGGTCAACACCGCATGCAGGGGCCAGCTGATGCTGATGTGCTGGAAGTCGCCGTTGGCACCGGAGTGATAATTGGGCCAGAGGATATCGGTGGTGAAGGTGTCATCGACATGATGATGCGAGGTATCGGGATCGGGGTTCTTTGTATGGAAGAAATGCGCCGCGCCCACCCCACCCAGCGTGCATACCGAGCTGCCGAGGTCCATGTGATCGCGCGTCACCAGCAAACCGCCACCGCGTTGGCGAAAGCGAGTGATCGCCTCGCAATCTTCGGTGGTTAGGCCGTCGCCTGTGTCGACAGCAAATAGCCACATCTCGTCGAATGACGAGGTATCCAACTTCGACAAGACGCTGTCGGGGGTGCCGGGTGGGTCGCGGTCGCGCGCAACGACTTCGAACAATGAGTTGCCGGCGGCATCGCGCAGATCGGCGAGATAGTCGCGCAGCAGACTGAAACGGCCGATGTGCCAGTCGTCGTCGACGGTGGGGATGGTCGTCTGCAACAAGATCCTCATGGGTGTCGTCATGGCGATGAAACCTGGGTCAGTAATAGCGCGGAATAGGACCGAGCTGCGGTGTCATGCGATCGCGCAAATCGAACATGACCTGGTCGATGTAACACCAGCCCCAGCCCTCCGGTGGATCGTAGCCTTCGATGATTGGATGCTGACTATGATGAAAATGCTTGGTCGCATGTCGGTTTGGCGAGTCATCGCAGCAGCCCACGTGTCCGCAGGTGCGACAGATGCGCAGGTGCAGCCAGACGTCGCCGGATTTGAGACATTCCTCGCAACCGCGTGCGCTTGGCGTGACGTCCTGGATCAAAGCGCGATGGCTGCACCTGCTGGTCATCGGGGAGCTCCGTCGATCGTGATAGCGGAAGAGGGCGAACGCCTATCATAGGCCGACCTGAGGGCATCGGTGTGTAGATGCATGGGCAAAATGTCTGACGCCGTGTCTTGTATTTCCCGCCCGGGAGGCACCAACATTTTCAGGCCCATCCAGCGCGCGGTCGGTTCAGGTTCTGCTGGTTGCAAACGCACTCCGCGCGTTCAACCGAAGCGATGTGGCGAATCTGCCGCACAGCAGCATTACGGCCGTATATGTTGATCCGGCCGGATTGCAGGCAAGACGATGTGACGCTGCTGTTTGTACCCCCAGACCGGTTTCATGCGGTATCAACGTGCGATGCGTAATGATTGTGCGTTCCACTGGAAAAAATCAGGGTCACGCTTCGTTCGGTTCCCAATGCAACCGGAGACCACGCTTATGAAAATTCGTTATTTCAATCGAAAATGGGTGCTCGCCGCGATGGCGGTGGCGATCTCAGCGGCGGCTGCCTCCGCGATAGCTGCCGACCAACCGATTCATGTGCGCGGAACCGTCACCGACGTCACGGCAACCGGCTTTACTGTTCAGACCGAGACCGGAAAGCAGACCATTGTTCTGGCATCCGCTACGACCATTACTGGCGTGGTGCCGAGCAGCCTTGATGAGATCAAGCCCGGCTCATTCATCGGTACGGCCAATGTGCCGAATGCCGGCGCCTCACGCGCGCTCGAAGTGGTGGTATTTCCGCCGGGTGTTAAGGGGACCATAGGCGACTCCCCATGGGATAGTCCCGCCGTCGGCGGCAGCGCATCGGCGATGACCAACGGTAGCGTGATGTCCTCGGCCATGACGAACGGCACCGTCAAGAAGATGAATCATGCCATGCCGATGCAATCGGCGATGACGAACGGTACGGTGAAGACCGCTGCCGGCAGCGGCGATCGCACGCTGGTGGTCGACTATGGAAAAGGTGAGAAGACGATCAATGTACCGGCAGATGCGCCGGTAGTGACCCTCAAGCCCGCCGATAAGAGCGCGCTCGTCAATGGTGCACACGTTTTTGTGGTGGGCAAGCCGGGTAATCCGGTGAATGCCATGGCAGTGTTGGTCGGCCTCAATGGCACCGTGCCGCCGATGTGATGGGCTGGAGTATCTTGGGGTAATCCCCGCCATTCCGTCCTTGCCTATAACCAGCAGGCAAGGACGGATTGCCCGATAGCGTCTTGTCCCCGCACCAGCTTTCCCAGCGATCGCATGAGCGATATATAGTTGGCTGAGCCGCCCACTGTCAGGGCAACTGCATACCGACACCCAATGACCGGGAGGGAACGATCCTCATGCTGAAGACCTCCTTGATGAAGTTCGGCATCACCGTTTTTCTGGGGTCGTGTCTCATCCTTTCCGCAAGGGCCGCGCAACCTTCCTTGGCCCCAGCAAGTACAGCATCCGTCCAGGTTCTGGTGGCTGGAAAGCCAGCCCACACGTTCAACGAAAGTGATCTGGCGAGTCTGCCGCGTAGCAGCGTCGTGGCCAGTGCGCACGATGAGCAGCCGAGTCGGTGGGAAGGTGTCGCACTAGCCGAGCTTCTGCAGCGCTCGGGTGCACCGACGGACCAGCAATTGCGTGGACGCGAAATGGCCAAGTTCGTTCGTGTCACCGCGGCCGATGGCTATCAGGTGGTCTTCAGTCTGACTGAGCTGGATGCAGCTTTCGGTGATCGCGAGGTGCTTGTGGTCGACCGGCAGGATGGTCATCCGCTATCCCAGAAGGACGGCCCATTGCGGCTGGTTGTAATGGGCGACAAGCGACCAGCGCGGTGGGTTCGTGAAGTGGAAACCGTCGAAGTGGTTGATGGTTCTTCCGGGCCGGGGCATTCATCGGTTCGCCCGCAGGCCAGTCCCGGCGAATAAGCACGAATCGAGCAATCAGCGGCCCCGACGCATCAAGATGCAGGAGCGGTCGGGGGCATCGAGCGACTGCGTCACCGATGCCCGATCATATTCCGGCGTACCACTCATAGCCCTGGTCTTCCCAGTAGCCACCCTTGCCGCCACTGATGGCGTCGAAGGAGTGGACCAGCTCGATCCGGCTCAGATATTTCGCCTGCTTGTAGCCAAGCTGGCGGCCAAGGCGTAGACGCAACGGGGCCCCGTAGGGTATCGGCAAGGGCTTGTCGTTCATGGCGAATGCCAGCAGCGTCTGCGGGTGTCTTGCCTCGCCGATATCCACGCTTTCGTAATAAGGCGTGTTTACGTCCATGTCGTCAAAGCAGTGGAACACGACGAAACGTGCCTGCGGGTCGGCCCCGACGTGGTCGAGCAGGGCGGACAGCAGTGTGCCTTGCCACTTGGCAATGGCACTCCAGCCCTCCACGCAGTCATGCCGGGTGATTTGCGTGCGCGTATCCAGTTTTTTCAGGTCGTCGATCGACAGCGTGGTGGGTCGAGCCACCAAGCCATCCACCCGCAGCTTGTAGTCGCGGAACTCATTCGCCATCAAGGTCTGATAGGCCGGTGTGGTGGGCATTGTGGTGCCGTTCGCATGGAACACGGGGGAAATGTCGGCCTCGGCATATTCCGTCGCCATGCTGCTGGAGGGTGACAGCAACGCCTGTACGCGACGGTTCAACCCCTCGGCGCTGCCGAGTACCCTGGGTCCCCAATTGCTCTGCGAAATGCGGTCGCAGCCAGCGACGATGACGCCGGCCGTGCCCATGATGACCATGCGCAGGAACGATCGGCGGTCAGTCATGGGGCTTCTCCTCGGTAGCGGCCGTCTCGCCCGGCGCGGCTTCATCGATACTGCCGGTACGTATCTCTTCGGTGCGAGTTTCAGCAGTGTGAATTCCGCTGGTATCAATTCCGCCGGTATCAATTCTGTAATAGCCGGTAATCATGCCGCGCAGTTGATTGAAGACGCCGCTGATCAGCACCTCGAAGACATGGATCAGCACGAACGCGACGAACGCCCAGGCGATGATGAAATGGATGGTACGTGCGGACTGGCGACCACCGACGGCCTCGACCATGGGTGAGAGCACCGCATCCATGCGCGGCGACATCGCCAGGCCCATCAGCACGATGCCAACACCAAAAACGAAGATGACGGTCAGGTAGGCGAGTCGCTGCAGGATGTTGTAGCGCAACGCCTCTGCACCGTGGGGATGCTTGAAGCGAAGGTGGTCGATGATCGAGCGGCCGATGCCACGCCAGTCGGCGCCAGTGGGCCACAGATCACGTTGCAGATGCCGTCTGGCGAGGGAATAGCCGATGTAGCAAAGCCCGTTGAGCACGAACACCCAGGCGAAGAAGAAGTGCCAGCGCCGCCCCATCGCCAACCAGCCCGGCCCCGGCACGGTAAGCCAGGACGGAAAGCCGCGCACTGTGGGCGTGCCATCGCTGTCTTTGGAGACACCCAGTACGCCCGTGGTGTTGAATTCGTGGTGGCCGATACGGGTAGTGCCGACGAGGTTTCCCGCCGAATCCTGATGGGCCTCCAGCGAGAGGAGCTCCTTGCCCTGGTCGGATCGATTGCCCCAGGAAAGACTCGGGTGCGCGTTGAATATCTGCAGCCCGCTGAAGAACATCAGTGTCAATGCGATGACGTTGATCCAGTGCATGATCCGGATCGGCAGGGTATGCCGGTAGACCAGCTGCCGAGATGGTGCCAGCGGTTCAGGCACAGGCGCAGGTACAGGCGAATCCAAGTCGGTGATAGCTATGCTTTCTGTATTCACGGCCATACGGTCCGGCGAAGCAAGTGGAACAGATCGGCCACCAAGCTAGTGTACTCGCGCTTTCCAGTTGCCATGACGCCCCTCCGCTGAAGTTCCGGCAAGCACTGACTCACAGTCGGATACCCGACTGAAGACGGCGCTCCATCGGTCCGAATCGACCGGACCACTTCTACTTCCTTCGTCGCCACGACGCTTGCGGTTACCTGATCAGCACATTCGGATGCCAGCCACGTTGCAGGGGTCATCAAACAGGTCATGAAGCGACGGCTGCTGACTGTCACTGGGGGACGTTCAGCGCCAGCCAGTCGCGTACACGCTGCAAATCTTGGGGGGTGTCGACGTCGATGCTGCTGAGCGAGGCAACTCGTTCAACCCGCGCTGTTTCCCGCTCGATCAGGGCATGGGCACCGCGTGGTCCCGAGCACGTCATCAGTGCCGCGAAGCAGTCGCGTGGAAACAACACCGGCGGCCCTGACACACCATTCTGTTCGGTTACCAGCAGTCGTTCCGGGGCCTGTGCGTGGCGCTGCAGCATCTGACGAAAATGCGCGGCTCCCAGCAGCGGCTGATCGGCCAGACACAGGAGAGCCGCAGGAACTTGCGGATAGTTTGTGTGCAGGTAACGAACGCCGGCGGCGAGTGAACTGCCCATACCTTGCAGCCAACCGTCGAAGCGGGTAATCCGTAGAGGCAGGTCGTCGAGCACGGCCTCGACCTGCTCGGCGTGGGCACCGAGAACCACGACAACCGGTACGCCATGGCCCAGCGCGGCGCGCGCCGCGCGACGTACCATCGGCTCACCCTGGATGTCGGCTAGTTGCTTGATGCCGCCATAGCGCCGGCCTTCACCCGCCGCAAGCAGCAGGATGACGGGTGAAGACAGGCTTTCGGCGGGATCGGTCATCCGTGGATGGCGCCTTCGTTGTCGTGTAGCGGAGATCCCCCGCGATTATTGATCACGGCCATGATTTCGGCGGCGATGGCCAGCGCGATTTCCTCGGGTGTTTCCGAACCGATGTCCAGGCCCGCAGGTGCATGCACATGCAAACCGGCAAGCAGGGGATTGTCGCGCATGCGCGCCACGCGATCGCGCGATCCGAGCGCGCCGAGGTAGGCTACTGGCGCACCGCGTAATGCACCCAGGTAGGCGATGTCCTGTTCGAGATTGTGCGTCATCACTACTACCGAACTTTGCGCGTCGAGTGGCAGCACATCGCGCAAGCTGCCCGGGGTTGCGCAAACGGCGTGCAATCCGGACGGAAGCGGCGTTGCCTGCAGGCGTGCCTGGTCGTGATCGACCAGGGTTGTCTGCCAGCCCAATGCCCTGGCCAACGGCAACAACGCACGCGCGGCGGCGCTGCTGCCGATCACCACCAGCGCATGCGGCGGACTGATCGGTTCCACCAGCACATCGACCACGCCTCGCGCGGATGGCAGGCACAGCATGATGGTACGTTTTCCGGTTGCCGGCGCGATGGCATCGACGATAGACCGCGTCAACGCTGGATCATTGATGTCGTTGTACAACACGTCGTGGTCACGCCACAGCATCCGCTGTGGCATGACCACCGCTCCGTCGATCGCGAACAAGGTGGCGAGGCTGGCACAACGGCGCTCATCGAGGCATTGCGCCACGGTATCGACAAAGTCTACGGTGCGCGCCGTTGTCAGCGGTTCGATCAGTACTTCAAGCTCCCCGCCGCAGCCCATCTCAAGCAATACATCGAGGCCGGAATCCGCGTTGTAACGAATCAGGCGAGGCAGGTTGCTGGCGATGACGTCCTGAGCTTGCGTGACGATGTCGCGTTGAGGGCAGCCACCGGATAGCTCGCAGACTACGCGTCCATCGCCCAGCACGAGCATGCGCGTGCCGGGACGGCGAAACGTGGAGCCGCGGGTGCGGGTCAGCGTTGCCAGTGCAGCCCCGGGGGTCGTGTCGCGGCGCAACGTGCGCAATGCATCAATCAGCGTGCTCAACTCGTGCGCCGAATTCATCAGACGTGTCACCGGCTATGGATTGGATGGCGGGATTTGCGCTTTCCTGATCGATTTTTATGTCAAGCGCGACATTCGTCTACAGGTACATCCGCTGAGGTATAGCATTCTGGCATCCGCGGTACACGCGATTTTTACGCATATGCTGCTGCAATGTTGGCTTAGTGGCATATGTATGGGGACGGGCTCGGGGGATACACTTCAACCTGGCTCGATGGTTTGCGGCTTCTGCTGCGAGGCTGCCAACCATCCACTCCCGGATTCTCTACACACAGTGGAGGCACCTATGTTGTCCTTGTCCGTTAACGGCGAGTCGCATTCGGTTGATGTCCCCGCTGATATGCCGCTGCTATGGGTTTTGCGAGACGTCATAGGGCTGACCGGTACCAAGTTTGGATGCGGCATCGCTCAATGCGGTGCGTGCACGGTGCACGTGGACGGGCAACCGGTACGGTCGTGTGTGCTTGCAGTCGGGTCGATTGGCAGCAAAGCCATTACGACGATCGAAGCGATCGGCGATACGCCTGACGGAAAGAAGATCCAACAGGCCTGGCTGGAAGTCGACGTGGTGCAATGCGGCTACTGCCAGTCCGGACAGATCATGTCGGCGACGGCGTTGCTCAAGCGTTCGCCGAACCCCAGTGACGCGGAAATCGATGCCGCCATGTCAGGAAACATCTGCCGGTGCGCCACCTACGTGCGTATCCGCGCGGCGATCAAACAGGCTGCGACGGGTAAGCCTCAAGGCCCACAGACGATTGTCAACGCGCCTGAGGGAGCGGCATCATGAAGCCTATCGCGGGCAGCGTGGATGTCTCGGAAAACGTCGACCTGAGTCGACGTCGTGCGATCCAGTCCGGTGGCTTGGCCATCGCCTTCCTCTGGCTGGGCAGCGGGGGCATCGCTCAAGCGATGATCAACGCACGGCGGCAACCTGGCGACGCTGCGGCAGCGCTCGCCGATGGCAATCCACCGTTTGCACCGAACGCTTTCATCCGCATCGATACCGACGGCGCGGTACGGCTGGTGATGTGTTCCGTCGAGATGGGGCAGGCGATCTACACCGGTATAAGCATGTTGCTGGCTGAAGAGCTGGGCGTTGGTCTGGACCAGATCAGCGTAGAGCATTCGCCAGCCAGCGACGAGCTTTACGGCACGCCGCTATTGGGTGGGCAGATCACCGGTGGGTCCACCAGCACGCGCGCGACCTGGCAAGTGCTGCGCGAAGCTGGCGCTGTGGCGCGCACGTTGCTGGTTTCCGCTGCGGCGACGCAGTGGCATGTTGACCCGTCGACTTGTACGGTGGAGCGGGGCGTCGTTCACCACACGATTTCGGGCCGTACCCTGGGTTTCGGCGAGCTGGCATCGGCGGCTGGCAAGCTACCGATGCCGGACAAGGTACAGCTGAAGGACCCCAAGGACTTCCAGCTGATTGGCAAGCCGCTGCGGCGTGTGGACTCCGCCGACAAGGTGAAGGGTGCCACCCAGTTCGGTATCGATGTGCGCGTGCCTGGCATGAAGGTCGCAGTCGTCAAGGCGTGTCCCACTCTCAACGGAAAACTCGCCAGGGTCGACGACAAAGCGGCCAGGGCCATGCCCGGCGTAGTGGACGTGATCCGTATCGATGATGCGGTTGCCGTGGTGGGCGATAATTTCTGGGCGGCGAAGCAGGGCCTGGACGCGCTGGATATCAGCTGGAACCCAGGCGAAAATGCCAACCTCACGACCCAGCAACTTCGCGACGCGCTGGCGGAAAGTTGCCACAACGGCAAGTCGCTTGTTGCGCGCGAGGTTGGCAGCCGGCCGGGCGATGGGAAAGTAATCGAGTCGGACTATCAATCGCCGATGCTCGCCCACGCGACGATGGAACCGCTCAACGCCACTGTCTTCGTGACTTCCGACAAGTGTGAAATCTGGCTGGGTAGCCAGGTGCCTGAGCGCGTTCGTAGCACAGCGGCAAAGATCACCGGCCTGTCCGAAGACCAAGTCATCGTACACAACCAATATATCGGCGGTGGCTTCGGGAGACGCCTGGAAACGGACTCGCCCGAGCAGGCTGTCGCCTTCGCCAAACAGGTGTCGTACCCACTGAAGGTCATCTGGACGCGCGAGGAAGATATCGGCCACGACCGCGTGCGGCCGATGTACCACGATCGTATTTCGGCTGTGCTCGACGCGAATGGTCGACCGATCTGGTATGGCTATCGCACGAGTGGAGGCACCGTGTTGGGGCGCTTTGCACCGGGAGCGATGGGCAAGGACGGCATGGACAGCGATGCCATCGAATGTGCGATCGAACCGCCTTATGAAATCCCCAATCTCAAGGTCGAATGGATTCGCCATGACATGCCGCCCGGCCTTGTCGTCGGCTGGTGGCGGGGTGTGGGGTCGACACACAACCTGTTCGTCATCGAAAGCTTTATGGACGAGCTTGCGCACCACGCCGGCAAGGATCCACTGGAGTACCGTCGGGCGCTGCTGCAGAAGAATCCACGAACGCTGGCTGTACTCAATCTGGCCGCCGAAAAAATAGGTTGGGGAAGTACGCCATTGCCCTCGCGGGTTGCACGCGGTATCGCGCTGGGCGAGCCGTTCGGCAGTCGGTTATGTGCCATCGTGGAGGTCGAGGTCACCGCGCAGGGTGAAGTCCGCCTGCGTCGTGCCGTGGTTGCCCTGGATTGCGGTGTCGGGGTCAATCCCAGTTCCATCGAAGCACAGATTCAAGGTGGCCTGCTGTTCGGTCTCAGCGCAGCACTGTATAGCGAGGTGACGATCAAGGACGGCGTGATCGAGCAGAGCAACTTCAATGACTATCGAGTCTTGCGGATCAATGAAACCCCGCTGATCGAAGTTCATCGCATCGAAAATTTCGAAGCACCTGGCGGTCTGGGCGAAACGGGTACCGCGATTGCGGCGCCGGCCCTGGCCAACGCAATCTTTGCGGCGACAGGCGTGCGTCTTTACAAGCTTCCGGTGGATCGTGCCTTGCTTGTGCAAGACGCCGATGCGCTCAAGAACGTCGTGGCCGCTGCTACCACCAGACGTGGGAGGAATGAGGCATGAAACGTTTCCTCATTATCGTGGCTGCCCTGCTGATTCTCGGTACCGTGGCGTATTTCGCATTGAATCGCACCGATACTTCAGACGGCACCTCGCCGGTGATTGCTGGTGCTCCGTCTACCGCCGATGTTCTTGCACGCGGCGAATATCTCACCAAGGCAGCGGACTGTACCGCCTGTCATACCGTGCCCGGTTCGGGCAAGCCATTTGCTGGCGGTGTCGCATTCCTTCTTCCGTTCGGCACGATCTATTCGTCGAACATCACGGCTGACACCGAGACCGGTATCGGCAGCTGGAATGACGATGATTTCGTTCGTGCAGTGCGTGAGGGTATCCGCAAGGATGGCAAGCGGCTTTACCCCGCGTTTCCCTATACCTCGTACACGCAGCTGAGCCGCAGTGACGTTCTCGCGATCAAGGCGTACCTCTACAGCCTGCCGAAGATCTCGCAACCGGATAGGGCGAATGATCTGGGTTTTCCATTCAATCAGCGCTGGGCCATGGGCTTCTGGAATGCAGCGTTCTTCAAGAGCCAACGCTTCGTTGCCGATCCGGCGAAATCGCCACAGTGGAATAGTGGTGCTTACCTTGCTGGTGCTCTGGAGCACTGTACGGAATGCCACACACCACGCAACGTGGGCTTCGGTTTGGAGAACGGCAACAAACTGGCGGGCGAGCTATTGCAGGGCTGGCGTGCCTACAACATCACCACTGACCCGGTGCATGGCGTTGCCGCCTGGAGTGATGGCGATATCGCAACCTATCTTTCCACTGGACACGCGGATGGTCGTGGCTCCGCATCTGGACCGATGGGTGAGGCGGTGGAAAACAGCCTTCAATTCATGAAGCCTGAAGACATGGCGGCGCTGGTGGCCTATCTGCGTAGTGTTCCCCCACGGGAGGGGAAGGACCCAATCACCATCGATGCGAAAGCGGCAGCCGCGCTGGCCTCCAGCGATGCAGCCCCCGGCGGCGACAGTACGGATGCGAACAGCGCGGGGCTGAAACTCTTCGAGGGTGCCTGCGCCAGCTGTCACCAGTGGAATGGTGTCGGCCAGGAGACGCCCTACGCTTCGTTACTCGGTACGCGTGGCGTGAATGACGACCGCGGCATGAATGTCACTCAAATCATACTGCGCGGTTCGGACATGCATATCGACGGACAGCATGTCTACATGCCGGCATTTGGTAGCGCATATTCCGATACCGAGGTTGCAGCATTGGCGAACTACGTCATCGCGCACTTCGGTAACAAGAAGGGAACGGTCACTCCAAACGATGTCGCCGAACGTCGCAAACTTGGGGCATCGAGCTAGCGCTAGCCGCAAGCTCTCGTGCAGATAACTTCAGCAGGAAGCATGCCAACAACCCCAAGTCGCATTCCCGGTGCTATCGATCGGTTGGTGCGGCGGTAACTTCTGGATGCACCGCTTTTACACGTGCTGGCAGGTCATCGCCGCGTGTCTGTTGAGTACGCAATCAGTCAGTGCCGAAAGGCCGCAAGCGTATCGGCACGTCACAATCTTGTGACGCTGTCTTCGCTATTTTTCTGCCGGTGATCCCCCCGACGTGCGGCGACATATCGTTCAATTCCCCAGCAATCCCCCAGCCGCTCAAAGATGAGCGGCTTCACGATTTGGGAACCTTGTCCACTCCAGAGAGTTCTCGCCGGCCCGGCGCAGAATCGAAGGACAAGGGCGGCATTTTGCTCTCTGGGAGTATTCGGCGCCCTTCGTCCACGAAGTCAGGGAATCACTTAGGCCGCTGCGCCGGAAATTGTTGGGAGCGTATGGTCGCGTTGCGGCAAGGTTCGCGCTCGTTCTGGCGCAGTGATATTCAGTCGAGCGTTGTCTCGCCGAAGGAAAGAATATGAAGATCCTCATGGTACTCACCTCTCACGACACACTGGGAAATACTGGACGGAAAACCGGTTTCTGGCTGGAGGAGTTTGCTGCCCCTTACTACGTCTTCACCGATGCAGGGGTTGATGTAACGGTGGCGTCCCCGAAGGGTGGGCAGCCTCCCATCGATCCGAAGAGTGACGACCCCGACAATCAGACGCCGGCGCAAACGCGCTTCAAGGCGGACAAGAATGCGATGGCAGTGTTGGCCAATACGGTTCGCCTCGATTCCGTCTCATCCAAGGATTACGACACTGTGTTTTATTCCGGTGGCCACGGTCCCATGTGGGATCTGGCGGAAGATCCCGATTCAATCAAATTGATCGAATCGTTTTACGACAGCGGAAAACCCGTCGCTGCCGTGTGCCACGCGCCAGGTGTGCTTCGCCATGTGAAGTACAAAGGAGAGCCGATCGTAAAGGGCAAGCGCGTGACGGGATTTACCAACACCGAGGAGGAGGCCGTTCAGTTGACCAAGGTGGTGCCGTTCCTTGTCGAAGATGAGCTGAGACGTCTCGGCGGATTGTTTGAAAAGAAAGATGACTGGCAGAGCTTCGCCATCATCGATGGACGCCTTATTACGGGTCAGAACCCGGCTTCCTCTGAAGCGACGGCAAAGGCGCTACTCAGTATCATGAAGTGAGTGGGTCTTTGGTACGCCGCCGATACATGGACAGTTGAAGGCGCCTGGGATTGCTGACGAGTGCGTCAGGCCGTGCCAGTGGGCGTTGTTTAGCGAGAGCTGATTGCTTGTCGCACGCGGCCAGTTTGCGCCGCGCCGGGGCGGTTTTTGGGCCTGCAGGGATAGTGCAGGCCCAAGAACCAAGCGCCTGGACTTTCCTGCGGCTACTTCGCGCTATCCGCCATGGGTGTACTGGTGGGTTACGGCTTGTGCTGCTCCGCTTCGTTCGGGCCACTGGTTTCCCAACCGCCGCCGAGCGCAAGGAAGAGGTTGACTTGATCATTCGAGATCTTGCTGTCCAGGGAAGCGAGGGCCTGATCGGCAGAGATCAGTGAGAGGTTTGCGTCGAGCACGGTCAGATAATCCTGTCCACCCAGGCGAAAGAGCCGCTCGGCGTCACTGGCGGCAGTCTCGGCTTCATGCCGGGAGGCTTCCAGATAGTTTCGTTGATCGAGGTCGCGCGCATAGATGAAGAGCGCACTCTCCGTTTCGCGTAAGGCAGCAAGCACAACGCCATCGAATTGTCCGAAGGCAGCATCCACCGTCGCCTGCGCCCCACGTATACGCGCCTTGGCAATTCGCCGATTGGGGAACTGCCAGGAAATCAGTGAGCCGATGGAGTATTTGAGCGCGCTATATTGGAGAAAGGTTGTAGCGGGTCCAACCGACTCCACGCCGATGCCCAGCGATATCTTGGGGTAGAGATCGGCCGTCGCAACACCCACCTGTGCGGTCGCCGCGTGCAGCACATATTCGGCGCGGCGCACGTCGGGTCGGCGCGCAAGAAGTGCGCGACCGTCGCCGACTGGAATTGGCTGGTTCAATCGGGGATCCTGCACGCATGCCGCGACGGTGTGAGAGAACTCCGCGGGTGGTCGCCCGGTCAGGACCGCGAGACGATATAGAGCTATGCGACGGGCGGCTTCAAGCGGCGGAATACTGGCGCTTACGCGATCTTGCAGTGCCTTGGCACGCGTCACATCGAGTGAAATACCACGGCCCGCCGCGAAGCGACGTTCAGTGAGAACTGTGCTACGTGCTTGCAGGGCTAACGATTGCTGCGCAACGGTGATCTCACGCCCGGCCGAGCAGGCGGCGAGATACGCTCGGGTGGTGTCGGCAACGACGGTTATCCGCACCGCGTCGTAAGCGGCGCGAGTTGCACCGAGATCCGCTTGCGATGCCTCGATCGCCCGCCGAATCTGTCCGAACAGATCGACCTGATAGGACAAACTTGCGCCAAGGCTGTACAGGTACAGCGGAGGAATATTGACGTCGGGCAGCAGTTGCTCCTGCGGCGAGAGACGTGTGTAGCTGGGCGACACTTCCAGATTCGTGCTTGGATACCGTTGGTCTTTGGCGAGATCGAGGTTGGCCTCTGCGCGGGCGATCGATGCTGATGCAATGCGCAGATCGGTATTTTCCTTCAATGCCTGCTGAATCAATTGATCGAGCATCGGATCCTGGTAGAGCTGCCACCAGGTGCCCGGTGGTGGCGTGCTGACGAAGATCGCATCGTCAGTGCCGACAAATGGGCTGGTTGCAGTCCTGGAGCCAATCAACGCGTTATCTGGCCGCCGATAGTCCGGCCCCACCGTGGTGCAGCTACATAGAAAGGCTACGCCAAGCCCAATGGCAAGAAGGCGTCTCACTTGCCGCCACGCTGAGGTGCGGGGCCATCCGGAAGCACTTCGACACTCGCAGTTCTGCCCATGATCAGCTGCACGTCGCCGGGCTTGTGGTCGAGCGCAATGCGCACCGGGATGCGCTGGGCGAGACGGACCCAATTGAAGGATGGGCTTATGTTCGGCAGCAAGTTCGCATTGGGTGTGCGCTCGCGGTCTTCGATCGCGCTGGTAATGCTCTCGACATGGCCGTCCAATATGCGGTCTTCACCCATCAACTGCACGTGTGCGCGGTCGCCGATATGAATCCGCGGCAGCTTGTTTTCCTCGAAATAGGCAACGATGTAGAACGAGTCGCTATCGATGATGGTAAGCGCTGGTCTGCCCGCTATGAAGTAATCGCCCGGCCGCAGATTGAGATCGGTGATCGTGCCGTTCACTGTCGCCTTTACATCAGTGCGGTCCAGATTGAGTTGGGCAAGCTCCACGGCGGTCTCCGCCTGCCTGAGCGAGGCGCGTAGAACCTCGATGCGGGAGCCGCTCTGTTCGCGACTTTCTGACGACGCCAGATCGGCGAGTGCGACATTGCGTCGGTTCTCGCGGTCTGCTTCAGCCAATTGCGCACTCTGGGTGGCAACGCGCTCCTTGGCATCAGCGAGTGCCAGTTGGTAGCGCGAGCGGTCGATAATGAAGAGTGTTTCGCCGATACGCGTCGCCTGATTGTCGCGTACGGCAACGGAGGTCACCAGCCCGGACACATCCGGTGCGATCTGGACAAAATCGGCACGCACACGGCCATCGCGCGTGCGTGGCTCAACCTCGTAATGGATCCACAGCCAACGCGCCGCGAGCAGTGCAGCAATGACGATGGCCAACGTGATCAGCCATCGCACGACCAGCATAGAAATTAACTTCCATCTCGTCATGCAAGCACCCTCGCTAGGATGGGCAAAGCCCAGGCTGACAGGCACCACAGGATACCGAACAGGGCGATGTCGACGAGAGCGGGATGCCAGACGAATCGATAGAAGCCGATCCGTCGCAGCATCCACCGCACGATCACCAGCATTACCAACGCCACGCACGCTGCCACCAGCGCACCGCTGAAGTAGATCCCAAGCAAGTTGGTTTCATCTAGCATTCGGCGGCTGCCCTGGGTTGGTAGGGCGGTGCATCGGGAAACAGACTGCGCCGCAGACCGACCGCGGCCACCACACCCGAACGGCGATCTGCGGGCGTGGCCATGCGCAGAATCGTCGCGATGACTTCGTCCAGGGTAACGATGACATTTTCCGGCAACGCGGGATGGCGGCCCTTCGCCAGCCTTTCGAAATAAGTCCCCAGTACAGTCAGAATGGGACGTATCTGCCTTGTGACGGCATGCCCCGAGCCAGCACGCAGTTGGCGCAGGTCGATAATCCCGAAGCCTATCCGGAGGTCTCTGAGCGCATCAACCAGCCCCCATTCCTGCTCGGCGGGAGCCCGCGCGAGGCGCGGCAACAGAAGGCCCACCCGATCAAGCATGCGACTGGCCCATGCAACGCGTTCGGGCAGCGATGGTGTCGCGGTGAGGAACGCCAGCTCCCTCCAGCCGGCACGCAGGATACGGCGAATCACGCTCTGTACCGGAAGCGTGCGTGCCAGGCTCAAACCAATGAGTCCTGCTGTGCTACCAACCAGAAGCGCAACGTAGGCATTTATGAATGCGGGGAAGCTGGAGAGGAAAGTTGGCTGCAGAGCAAGGCCCGCAGTGAATCCGACCGTCATGGCGAGAGCCTTCAAGGCATGTTTCTGCTGCGCGAAAAAAAATCCGACGGCAAAGACCGTCGGGAACAGGGCGGCCGCCAGCATCACGAATCCATCAATCGAAGGAAGGATCACAAACTCGTAGAACAGCGCCAACGGAAAGGCAGCGGCGAACCAGAGTGTCAGCGTCTTTGCCATGGGTGTCGGATCGTCCGCTGCAGCGAATAGCGAGCACGTCACGGCAGCTATGCCGATCGCCAAGGGGCCACTCTCCCATTGCACCGCTACGGTAAAGACGGCGAGACCGATGATTGTTGCCGCCGCAACCAGAGCCGAGAGCGCGGCGATGCCGCGATCGACATGCAAAGGCCGTGATCGGCGAAGGCTGGGCAACGCTCGCAATGACGCTGAGGACTGTCTTGCGGGATCGTGTATCGCCTCCCTCAATACCAGACATTCTTCCCACATCTGGATCAGTTCGACGAGACGACCAGCCAGGCTTGCCAGCAGCAAGTCGGACCAGGTGGATTCGGGCCGCAAGTCAGGCATCAGCTCCTCAACGTCCCTGATCAGGCGCTCTTTAGTCAGATGAAACGCTTGCCCACTGGCGGGTAAATCCGCCGCAGCCACCCAAAGTGCGATGCGCTCCATTACCGCAGTAACCGTCGCAGTGCTTGCACCTTCGGCGTCCAGCACCCGCAGGCGATCTTCAATGGCGCTTGTCAGCGGCAGAAGCAGAACGAAGCGCTCTTCCAGCGCCCGTAACATGCGGCTGCGGACACTGGTGAATTCACCTTCAAACTTCAGATTGGTGGCTAATAGACTGAGCTCGGTGAGGTCGATGGCGGTGCTGCGCGAAAGGGGCGCAGAGCGGGCTGTCGTGAGCGCGCGCAAACCGTCACCGACCCAGGAGCGTGCGTCATTCACGATCGCATCCATCTTTGCGTGCAAGGCCGAAGTCACGCTGTAAGGGAGGAAGATGCTTTGCACTACCGCTATGGAGAGAACACCGATGACGATCTCCTCGCTGCGCGCCACCGCCGAATCAAAAATAACGGTGGGGTCGGCTGCCGCCGGCAAACCAACCAGAGCTACGGTGTAGCCAGCAAGCATGAAAACGTAGGCGCGTGGTGTTCGGTCGAGCACCGAGACGTATAGACACAGCGCAACCCAACCTGCCAGCGCCAGGATCAGCAGTTCCCGCGAGTTGGCCAGGGGCGGGACTATCGCCAGCGATGCGATCAGGCCGATGGCGGTACCGACCACGCGATAGAACGCCTTGGCCCAGACCGCGCCAACCAGGGCTTGTGACGGCTGCGCCAAAAAGACCGTAACCATCGCCCACCACGGATTGGGCAGGTACAGACTAAAGGAAACATATAGCGCCAGGAGCACTGCAAGAAAGCAGCTCAGGGCAAACACGACACGATGCGTGAAGTTCTGTCCCATGGTCCGCGTCTCCAGGCGGGCGTCGATCTAACGGAACCGGCAACCATCAAGGTAGTCGTCTGAGTAGCTTTGTTTCGTCTTTCCGTACAGCCGAGTCAAGGCCACAAATGCCACTTCCGGGTTTCGATTCTGCGCTGCATCCGGAAATTATGGAACCGGTCCATGTAATCGAAACGTCTGACCGCGCCGCGTTCGAAGACGGGCAGGGAGGGTATGCCTTGGGGAGGCGTCCGGCCCAATTTCGTCAGCATCGAGCGAGAACTTGACGGTGTCCATCGGGTGTAGAGTCTGCGAAGAACCTCTAGCGGCCGCTGTTGGAAAGCTGAGGACGTGACTGGCTGCGCCACCAGGTAGGGTTCGCGCCAGGACATTGCAGCCGGATACCTTGAGCATGAGTCACATCGGAACGCCGCCGTGCGATAACGGTGTTGTCCTGTCAGAAACCGGGACCGTGTCGTGCTCGGTCGCTTCGCGCAGGTGGACGCTGGTTGCTGCCGTTCTAGGGTCAAGCCTGGCGTTCATGGATGGCACCGTCGTCAACGTGGCCCTTCCGGCCATTCAACGTGAGCTCAACGCTGTAGTCTCCGACGCACAGTGGGTCATGGAGGCTTACGCGCTCACCTTGGCCGCGCTGCTGCTCGTAGGCGGCGCACTTGGGGACCGCTTCGGAAGACGGCGCATTTTCATGATCGGAGTTTCGCTGTTTGCGATCTCATCGCTTGCGTGTTCGCTTTCAGGCAGCGCGCTCCAATTGATTGCCACGCGCGCCGTTCAGGGCCTCGGTGCCGCATTGATGATACCCGGCAGCCTGGCGCTCGTCAGTTCGGCTTACCCCTTGGCCGAGCGCGGGGCAGCCATAGGGACCTGGTCCGCATTCAGTGGTATCACCACGGCCATCGGCCCCGTCGTTGGGGGGTTCCTGGTGGAGCACTATTCCTGGAGGTGGGCGTTCCTCTTGAATTTTCCGGTCAGCCTTCTGTTGCTCATCATTTGCGCGATGAAAGTTCCGGAGAGTCGGAACCAGGAAAATCACAGCCCCGTTGATGTGCGAGGAGCATCGCTGGCGATAGTGGCTCTGGCTGGCACCGTGTTCGCACTGATTGACGCGCCGAACGGATGGTTCAGCGAAACAGTGCTGATCGCCGGCAGCATCGGAATGGCGTCGTTGATGCTTTTCTTCTGGGTCGAGGCGCAACAGGATTATCCGATGCTTCCCCTGCGCCTGTTTCGCGAACGCAACTTCGCGGGCGCGAACCTTCTCACGTTTTTGCTGTACGCCGCATTGGGCGGAAGTCTGTTCTTTCTCCCACTCAACTTGATTCAGGTACAAGGTTACGGCGCGACGGCGGCAGGAGCAGCCTTTGTCCCCTTTATCGTCATCATCTTCGCCCTGTCGCGTTGGGCGGGGCGGCTGGTCGACGTGTTTGGTTCCAAACTTCCTCTTGTCGCAGGACCCGTGGTGGCGTCGATCGGCTTTGGGATGTTGGCCTTGCCCACAATCAATCCCAACTACTGGGTCACATTTTTCCCAGCGATCTGCATATTGGGTTTAGGCATGAGCGTTACGGTCGCGCCACTGACGACAACCGTCATGAACTCGGTGGGTACCGATTTGGCTGGCACCGCTTCGGGTATCAATAATGCAATGTCCCGCGTGGCCGGACTGCTCGCTATCGCCGTGTTCGGCGTCGTTTTGACCCATCGATTCGACGGTGCATTGTCCGCTGCGCTTTCCCACGCACGGATAGCCCCGGCCACCGTGGCCTCCATCCTGGCGGAGCGTCAGAAATTGGCTGGAATCGTCATACCTGCGCAAGCGTCCCATCAGGACACCCTTGTACTGAGGCGCATCATAGGGCTCTCCTTCGTCTCTGGATTTCGCTGGGTGATGGTCATCTCAGCGGCATGCGCACTTCTAAGCGCCATCAGCGCGTGGTTTCTGATAGACGGGAAGGGCCGTGGTGGACTTGCCGCAACCAAGACTGTACAGGGCTAAACCAAAATTCCACTGTTCATTCACAAGCGCTGTATAGATGCGCTGTTAGGGTGGCCGTTTTCTGCATTTCATAAGAAGGTGTCGACCGATACCTTCACCCCACAGCCCTAAATGCGTGTGGTCCCATGCCTTTTATCCGAGATCCTAAGCAGGAGGTTCGGCATGTCAGACAAGAAAAAAGCCAAGGTCGGGGAATCAGATCCAGCTGCGATTCGCCCTCACCAGCTGGGGCAGGAGGCTTTCAGAGCGGTCCTTTCCGAGGATATCGAGTGGAAGCCCTTCCCGGCGTTTCCACCTGCGGCTCGCCTGGCCATTATCGTCGGTAAGCCCTCGGAGGCTGGCCCTTACACGATCAGGGTGAAACTACCCCACGGCACAAAGATGATGCCGCACCGACATCCGGAAGATCGCATTTATACGGTGATATCCGGCGTCTTCTACATAGGCCTCGGCGATCAGTTCGACCCAGACAAGCTGCAAGCGTATCCACCAGGAAGCGTGGTCGTTCTTCCCGGCAATACGCCGCACTTTCACTGGGCCAAATCCAGCGAGTACATCACACAAGTGACGGCGATCGGGCCGCTCGGGCTTGATTACGTAGCTGCGGATGATGATCCGCGAAGCAACGACGCCTAGAGGGCGTCTGAGCGACTTCGCGACGGCGTACAGGGTGACCTTCGGAATCCACCATGATCATCGCGAAGATCGAAACATTTCCGCTACGTATTCCCTTCAAGGCAGATACGCGATCTGCTGCCTCGGCGTGGGGGGACAAGAATCTTCCCGTCGCGGATTCGCTACTGGTCAAGGTCACGACTGACGAGGGGTTGGAGGGCTGGGGTGAGGCGTTCGGCTTCCGCGCGGTACGCTCGGCGCAATTGGCGGTCGATGAGCTGATCGCACCGATCTGCGTTGGCCATGACGCGACGCAAATTGCCCCACTCATGCTTGAAGTCCAGAAGAAGCTGCACATCTTCGGTCGAACCGGACCCTTGTTTTATGGCATCTCTGCGGTAGATATCGCCCTTTGGGATATTGCTGGCAAGGCGGCGAACGTACCGGTTTTTCGACTATTGGGTGGTGGCGTTTCCGAACTGGATTGCTACGCCAGTTTGATCCGCTGCTCCGACCCCGCATTAATTCGCGCCAATGTTCGGCAAGCGCTGGACGCTGGATTTCACAGTCTGAAGCTGCACGAAATAGAGATCCCCTCGATTCGTGCGGTCCGCGAAGAGGCTGGCGCAAACGTCGAGTTAACCCTCGACGTGAATTGTGCGTGGACATTGCACGAAGCGAAGACCATCGCACAAGAACTCAGGGAGTTCCGCTTGAAGTGGCTGGAGGAGCCGATCTGGCCACCAGAAAATTATGCTGGGCTTGCTGAGTTGCGGCGAACCGGCGGTGTTCCGATTGCCGCCGGAGAGAACGTGTCCACGCTGATCGAGTTCGATCGTCTCATGGGCGCCAGTGCGGTCGATTTTGTCCAACCGAGCGTCGCGAAAATGGGTGGCATCAGCGAGTTGTGCAAGGTTTTCCCGCTCGCTGCAGTGCGCAACGTCACCCTGATGCCGCACGTGTTTTACGACGGGCCCGGGCTGTTGGCGGCGATACAGGTAGCGGCCGCGTTGGGGACATCGGACGTAATGATCGAGTGGCGTGGTTTCAATCTTGAAGCACAAATCTATGGTGGTGTGCTCTCACCGCAGGAAGGTCGGATCCAGGTACCACAAGGACCCGGTCTGGGAATCGACCCCGACCCCTATGTAGTCCGCACTTACTTGAGAACCTAGATGTCGGCTTTGAAGTCGCAGCGTTGTCAGTACGCAAGTGCGGTACGTGGCCACGAAAACGAAACGGTACTGTCGCGGACAGTACCTATCGAGGAAAACAAGTCATGACAGAACTCATATCGTCTCATCAGGCGAGCGAAACGGGCACCGCGGTGGAGCGGATCGCTGCATTTGCTTTTTCGGCTCGACCCGAACATCTGATTTTCGACAGCCGCCAACTATTAAAACGCAATATTTTGGACAGCCTTGGCTGCGCGATCGCCGGACTGCGAGGCGGGCCCTTCCAGGCGCTCCGAGAGCAATTCGCGGAATTCAGAGCGCCGGGTCGATGCACATTGATCGGGGGCGGAAAGACGTCCGTGGATCAGGCTGCGTTCTTCAACTCCGCGCTTGTGCGCTACGTCGATCTTCTTGATAGCTACATGGCTACCGGCGGCCTGTGTCATCCCAGCGACAACTTCGGAACGCTTCTTGCCGCTGGTGAGCAGGCGGAGGCGTCGGGTGAAGGGTTCATGTTGGCGCTTGCCGTAGCGTACGAAATCCAATGCCGATTCACAGGCGCGGTCCCTGTGATGGCCAAGGGCTTCAATCACGCTATTCAACTTGCGATCTCGGCGGCTGCGGGTGCGGGAAAGCTCATGGGGCTCTCGGCTGCTGAAATTGCGAACGCGATTGCGATCGCGACAGTCGACAACGTTTCGCTTGCCTGTGTACATGCCGAGCCGGTATCGCAGTGGAAGGGTTTCTCGCCCGGGATGACAGGGATGCGTGGTATCTACGCGGTCTCGCTGGCAAAGCGCGGTTTCACCGGTCCGAAAGGTCTGTTCGAAGGTCCCTATGGACTTGAGCTCATGTTTGATCAGCCGATCGCCGTGAATTGGGAGGACCCCTCACTCGACGTCGTCAGTCAGACGGTCATGAAAAAGTACTGCTCGCTTATTCACGCCCAACCTGTGCTGGAAGCAGTGCTCGATTTGAAACGTCGCAACAAGCTGGTGGCGGCGGACGTTGAGCACGTGCTTTGCGAGGGCTTCCAGGGGGCCTTCGACTTTGCGGGCGGTGGGAGCTTCGGTTCGAAGGATCATCCACGGGTGAAAGAGCAGGGCGACTACAACCTGAAGTATCTGATCGCAGCCGCGTTGCTCGACGATCAAGTCGGTCCTGCCCAACTGGAAGAAGCGCGCATTCAGGCAGCGGACGCGCAGGCGTTGCTTAGGCGCGTCGAAATTCGCCCCGACAAGCATTTCAGCTTGCGGTATCCCCACGAACTAAGTGCCCGCGTCACCATTCGTATGAAAGACCAGGGTGTCTTTGCGAAGGAACAGAACGGCTACGAGGGAGGCCTTACAAATCCCTTGTCGTGGGATCGAGCCGTGGAGAAATTCCAGTGGCTGGCAGAGCCTTTCGCGGATGCGGATCTGCGGAGCAAGCTGATCGGGACTGTACAACAGCTCGATACGGTGGCGCTCTCGGATCTGATCGGCCTGCTCGCTCAGGTTCGACCTGCTGTCGTCTATCCGAGCACTCAACCCGGCATTCAGTAATTCCTCCGGGATCAAGCGACAGCTTTTCCAGGGAATAGTCCGACGCCAAGAGGGTGTCGCCCATCACTTCTCCATCCGATCGTAGGAGCCAGAATATGAGCAGCATCAAAACCAAAGACGGGACCGAGATCTTTTACAAAGACTGGGGACAAGGACAGCCGATTGTATTCAGCCACGGTTGGCCGTTGTCGGCAGACGACTGGGACACTCAGATGCTGTTCTTCCTGAGTCATGGCTATCGGGTGATCGCACATGATCGGCGAGGGCACGGCCGCTCTACGCAGACGGCCGAGGGCAATGACATGGATCACTACGCCGCCGATCTCGCGGCGCTGACCGAGGCCCTCGATTTGCGAGATGCCATTCATGTGGGTCACTCGACGGGAGGCGGCGAGGTGGCGCGTTACGTGGCCCGTCACGGTCAAAAGCGCACCGCGAAAGCCGTGCTGATCAGCTCTGTTCCACCGATCATGCTGAAGACGCCCAGTAATCCGGGCGGACTTCCCATCGAAGTTTTCGATGGCCTTCGCGCGCAACTCGCGGCCAACCGGGCGCAATTTTACCTTGACGTACCCTCTGGACCTTTCTATAGCTTCAATCGTCCCGGCGCAAAGGCCTCTGAAGGGGTCATCCACAACTGGTGGCGGCAGGGCATGATGGGTGGCACCAAGGCCCACTACGATTGCATCAAGGCATTTTCCGAGACTGACTTTACCGAGGATCTGGAAAACATCGATCAGCCGACGCTCGTTTTGCACGGGGACGATGACCAAATTGTGCCGTACAAAGATGCAGGGGTTCTGTCAGCGAAGCTCCTGAAGAACGCCACCCTGAAGATCTATCCGGGGTTCCCCCACGGCATGCCGACAACTCATGCCGACGTCATCAATGCGGATCTTCTCGCCTTCATCAAAGCGTAAGGTGAACTGAAAGGGCAGGTGGGAAGCTGGGACCGAAGTGCCGGTGCGCGAGGCCCCTTGCCTTACACTTTCGAGTCATACCACGCATTCCTTCGAGTCAAGAAGTCTACCCTTAGGAGGGCATCGGAACTATCCCAGTGCGCGTACCGTTGAGATCGGGACGCAACTCAATTCAGGGATGTTTCGGGCCAATTCGGTTGAGAAAGGCGGCTATGTACGAAGGTGCATTCGGTGAAAGGTTGGGGCGTTCGTTCCAGATAAGCAGTCCGCCGACACTGCAGAGCCAGACAGTGCATGGAAGCCGACTTGCTGTGACGGAACTGCGCATCGACAAGGCAGGCTACGGTATGACGTCACCGATGGGGAGCGACGATGCCTATCTGATTTGCCTGAACCTCAAGCAGCAAACTGCACATGAGTTGTGGAACGACGGACGATCCGTGTGCTCAAGTGCTTATGGTTCCGGCACCACGTATTTGCTCGACTTACGGTGTGATCCGATCGCTTACATCGGTGACCCTTTGCATTCCCTCTATTTCTACATGCCGAGAAAGGCACTCGGTGAGGCTAGTGCGGAGCCCAATGCTTCGAGTACCAGTGATATCGCGTTGCCGCCCGGCGAATGCTTCAATGACTCGATCATCATGAGCATCGGACAAACGCTGCTACCGATCTTCAGGCGTCAGTCAGTCCTTCACCAGCCGCTTGTAGATCATCTACTACAAGGCTTGTGCGCTTACTTGTCGTTGAACTACGGCGGATCGTCGATCGCCAGTGCGATTGTCAAGGGTGCGCTCGCGCCATGGCAGCAACGCCTCGTCTCGAAGATGATGCGTGAACGGATATTCGAGGGCATAACCATCACCGAGCTGGCTGAGGCCTGCAGGCTGTCTGCCGGCGCTCTGGTAAGGGGGTTCAAGAAGAGTACTGGCGTGTCGCCACATCAGTGGCTGCTCAATCGCCGAATTGACCTGGCGATCGAACTGATGTCAGAACCCGACACGTCCCTGGCGCAAATTGCCTTCAGCGCCGGCTTTTCGGATCAGAGTCACTTCAGCAGAGTCTTTACGCAGAAGATGGGTGTGACGCCTGGCGCTTGGCGCAAATCTCTGGCATCCAGCAGGAAAATGGAAAATGCCTAGTTGAATACTGGCGCAATCTCGCAGCGGCAGTCTATGGAAACGAATCCAGGAAGCCTCGCTTCACGGCGATCATGACGGCATGCGTGCGGTCTTCAGCGCCAAGTTTCGCCATGATGCTCTTCATGCGCGCCTTGACCGTATCTTCCGTGACATTCAACGCCTCAGCGACATGACGATTACTGCGTCCCTGTGCCACCAGGGAGAGAACGACGATCTCGCGATCGGTCAGTCTCTCGCGACACGCGTGGCTCGCAATTTCCTGAGCCACTTCAGGGGCCACGATATGGCGACCCGTCAGCGCGCCGCGCAGGGCATTGATGATTTCCTCGCGACGTGCCGTTTTCAGAAGGTAGGACGTAGCACCGAGTGTGAAGGCCCGGACCACTCGAGCGTCCCCAGGAAAGGTCGTCAGCACGATGATTGTCGCGTCGGGAAATTCGCTGCGAATGGCTGTAATGGCTTGCAAGCCGTCCATGACTGGCATCTGGAGGTCGATCAACATCACGTCCGGAAGCAGCCTTCGAAACTGCTCGATCGCTTCTTTGCCATCGGCGGCTTCGCCGCTGACTTCCATATCGGATTCCTGCTCGATGACCGCCCTCAACCCGTCGCGCATGACGGGGTGGTCGTCGACAAGGAGGATCCCGAATCGTTCGTTGGTCGAATTCAAAAAGTCACCTGTTTTCTGTCACCAGCACCGAAAACAAGGGCGTGAGCGGGGTCCACACCTCCTCCCTAACATTCTGACTATGCGCTGACGTTGGTGGCAATTCAATGCTCGAAAGTGTATTTATTTGACAACTCTGCAGAGTTTTTGCGTCGTTCACCGCCTTTCGTTTTCGTACTTTCTCCATCGCAAGCGATGTGGATAAAAATGACATGCTGGTGCAAAAACCTGCAAGAAGAAGATGAATACTTCGCGTAACCTGGCTTACATTGGCCCGCGATGAGGACGGCATGATGACGACACGATTTTGTGCGGCGACATGGGGCGAGTCACGGAACAACTACCCGCTTTTCGGCCGTCCGTTGGATGTGGGCCTCTGGGGTGTCCTGCGATTGGCCAAGGGCATTGATCGTGACGCAGTACGAGTACGCGAGTGGTATCTGACGGTAAAGATTCGTGAACTCGGCGGTAAGACCGCACAGGAGTTGGTCCAGATGGGCGAGGCCGACCTCGTCATTGGCTTTCTAAGGTCGATCCGGCGCGGCTATCGAGACTGAATCTTGAGGGGACGCACATGACTAAGAGCGACCCATTCCACGCGGTGAGCGCGCGACTCGAAGAGGCTTATTCCATGAGGGAGAAGACTGCCTTGGCAGCGTTCTCGATTCTTGAGGAGCATATCAGCGATTTCTCCAGGATGCTGATAAGCGGGCTTGGCGACCGGGCGCGCGCGGTGCGATGGATGTGCATGCACCATAGGGCGCTCGAAGGTAGAAATGCCTATCAGGTCATCGCCGATGGCGAGACTGATCGGCTTTGCGATGAGGCGACACGCGCCTGCGGCCTGGCTGACTGAGTCCGCCAAGTGTTCCCAAGGAGTGACTTTTCATCCTTCGTCGTCAAGTTTGTCCAAGAACGGAACGGTATCGGGTGACATAGTCAGCTCGATTGAGTCCGCATCGCAATACGCTTCGTTTCGTGAAAACAAACACGATGTGCCGATAGGGACTTGATGGTCCGTCGCAATGGCATCAACCAATCTCTCTTGGGAAAGCCACATGAAAAGCAACTTCTTTCTTCCCATTACCCCTCGCGGTCTGTCGACGATTGCACCACCCCCGCCCTGGCACTATTCCGGTGACTTTCTGGTCATCGATTTCTGGAGCGATCCGAAAGCAGCGGCAGCCGTACTCCCCAAGGAACTGGAGCCTGACTACAAAGCAGAGGGGCATGCGCAAGCCTACTTCGTGGATTGGCAATTCTCAGGGGAGAACGATGAGTTCCTGGATCCGGCTCGCTACCAATATCGCGAGTTCTTCATCTTGGTTGACGCGCTGTACCAGGGTAAGCCGGTTTCGTTTTGTCCCTACATTTTCGTCGACAACGATTCGGCCATTGCACGCGGGTGGGCACAGGGCTTCCCGAAGAGGCGAGGCTCGATCTTCCAGACGCGTACCTTCGCGGCGAACAGCATCGCGGCGCCTAAGCTCGCGCGAGGCAGTCGTTTTGGAGCCTCCGCGTCGACGGCGGGGCAGCGCCTCGCAAAAGGAATCGTGACGCTGGACAGCGAGGTCACGAACCTTGCCACTCTGGGTTCGCGACCCACCATTAACCTACGCCACTATCCGCGGCTGACGGCCGGCGATTGGGACCGGCCAGCTGTGCATGAGCTCGTGGAGTCCGTCATGGACAACTTTACGGTGGCCAACGCCTGGAGCGGCAAGGGCGAGCTGACTTTGCCCGAGTGCGAGAACGAAGAAATCTCCGACCTCGCACCCATGCGCACCGGTAACGGCTATCGCATGTCCGTGTCGTATTCGGTCACTGACTTGAAGACCCTTGTCGACCATTCATCGAAATAACATCACGCATATTTTCGACGTTGGTTAAGGACATCCACTACGAGGTTGATCCCATGTCTGCTCAATTCACATTTCCGTTTTCGCCGAACGGCAAGTCGGCCATTGTTCCCTCGCCGCCGTGGAGCTATGCGGGCGACGCGCTCGTTATCGAATTCTGGGCCAGGCCCGACGCTGCCAAATCGCTCCTTCCGGAGGGTCTGAAGCTTGACGAAGACGCGGGCCATGCGCAGGCACTTTTCGTCGACTGGCAATTCACGGCTGCCAACGACGAACTCCTTGATCCGGCGCGCTACCAGTATCGCGAGTTCTACATCCTCCTGGATGCCGTCTATCGCGATAAAAAGGTCGCTTTCTGTCCGTACATTTTCGTCGACAACGATTCGGCCATGGCTCGGGGTTGGGCGCAGGGCTTTCCGAAGCGGCTAGCATCCGTCTTCCAGACAAGGTCGTTCGCGGCACCGAGCAAGGCCTCGCCGAAGGTTGGTTCCGGCAGTCAGTTCGCCGGATCCATATCGGCAAGCGGTCAGCGCCTTGCAGAGGGACGAGTAGTTATTGAGAAGCTTCTGGATGACCCTTCGTCGCTGGTGAATCGACCGACGGTCAATCTTCGTCACTTCCCACAATTGGCTGCGGGTAAGCACCAGACCCCTGCCGTGCACGAGCTGGTGCAGGCCAAGTTCAGCAACTATTCCGTGGAAGACGCATGGGTCGGTCGCGGCGAGCTCGTGCTGCCCGTGTGTCGCGGAGAAGAACTGTCTGACCTTGCGCCCGTCAAATGCGGCCTCGGCTTCCGCGCATCGATGGGCCTGACCGTGGACGACCTGCTCATTCTGCCGACGTAGAGCGCCATATGGGCGGGGTCGTAAGGGACGCATCGACCGTTAAGTTGCGGAAAAATTCGCCATGGCAGACATGCCGTCGATCGTAAGACGTTTTTGAGCACCTCTCTAAGGATTGGCGTTGACGTGGGGCATGATCCTTTAGAGCGTCCGTCGTGGTCAGAGAAGTGACCAGGCCTTTCGGTGTTCATCATCGTATTCCGTTGCTCAGCGGCGGCGCCATATTCGGCATGGAGTGGGCGTCAACAGATGCGCTCGAGGCTGCAAGTATTGACGGCCGGGCCACACGATGTCAGCCCGGCCAACCCCTGGCATCCTGCTTCGAAAGATCAGATGTTCTCGCGAATCATTTCCACAACGTCAGCTCCGCGTCCGTGGAGGATGGCGCGAGTGGTATACAAAGCCATACCTATGACAGGTTTTAGCTCAATAAAGGGCGGCTTGGTCAACTCGAGTGGGTTGACCCGCACGTTGAGCAGGGCAGGACCCGGTTGCGCGAGCCATTCGTCGATGGCGGATTCCAGTTCAGAAGACTTGCTTACCGTTTTTCCCCACAGGCCGATGGCCTGGGCCACTTTTCCAAAGTCAGGGTTCTTCAGGCGCGTAAACGTATCGAGCATGCCTTCTGCCATCTGTTCTATTTCGACAAAGCCAAGTTTGCTGTTGTCGTATACGACAATCTTGACGGGTATGTCCTCTTGTATGGTCGTCAGCAGTTCGCCAAACAGCATCGACAAGCCGCCATCTCCGCAGAGCGCGATGACTTGACGTTCGGGCGCAGCTTTTTTTAACCCGAACGATCCTGCAAGCGCTGTCGCCATGGTGCCGTGCAGAAGGCTTCCAAAAACACGTCGCTTGCCGTTCGTGTCGATGCAGCGAGTCGCCCAGAAAATCGGTGTGCCGTCGTCGCCAGTGAAGAGCGCATCGTCCGCGGCGTGTTTGCTGATGAGGGCAGTGAGGTACGACCCTGGAATGGAGTCGTTGTAACCTGGAGCCATCTGCTTTTTCCAGGATGCAACGTGCTCGCGATAGCGATCGACATAGTTCTTCTGGAAGGTGCCGTCACTCTTCTGCTGCAAAAGAGGCAGCAATGCGCGCAGGGTAGGCTTGATATCGCCGACGGCACCAAACGTCACATGATGGCGTCGACCAAGATGGGTGGGGTCCAGGTCGATCTGCACGATCTTGGCGCCATCAGGGTAAAACTGGCGCCAGGCGAAGTCGGCTCCCAGCAGCAGAAGAGTGTCGCAGTCCAGCACGGCCTTGTAGCCGGCATCGTTTCCAAGAATGCCTGTCATACCGACGTTGTACGGGTTGTCATGTTCAAGGAAGCTCTTTCCTCGTGACGTATGTGCGACAGGCGCTTTGAGCTGTTCGGCGACAGCAAGGATCTCGTTCAATGCGTCTTCACAACCCGATCCGGCGTAGATGGTGACCTTCTTTCCGGCGTTGAGGAGCTTGGCGATTTCCGCGATTTCATCGTCGTTGGGACGAATGGTTGGACGCGGGAAATGAACACGGTAAGGAAAGTCTTCGCGGACTTCACTATGCGATATGTCGACAGGAACGATCAACACAGCGACGCCGCGCTTGGCGATGGCAGCCTGGCAGGCCATGACCGTTTTTTTGCGGGCTTGGTCTGCGGTGAGAATCATGTCGCAAAAGACCGAGCACTCTTTGAATACCGACTTGAAATCCACCTCCTGGATAAACTCAAACCCCATCTCGCTCAACAGGATGCTGCTGGCGATCAAGACGACAGGGGAGCGATTGCGATTGGCCTCGTACAGCCCATTGATGAAATGCAGGCTGCCTGGGCCGCAACTACCGGCGCACGCAGTCAATTGGCCCGTATAGGCTGCCTCGCAGCCAGCAGCGAAAGCACCTGCTTCTTCATGGCGAACATGAATCCACTCAATCGGGCTCTTGTCGAGATGCTCGGCGATCAGATTCAGGGTATCGCCGACGATGCCGTAGCAGCGTTTGACACCCGCCTGTTCGAGGACTTCCACGATGATTTCGGCGACTTTCTTGCTCATGGCACACTCCACTGCTCGGGTGGCGAAAGAAACGGATGGGGGACGTTATGGCGATACCGGTCGGTGGCCGAGTGCGAGATCAAGCGCGGCCTTGGCGATTTGCACGTCGGCGTCGGCGTCTTCCTGGTCTGCTTGCGCTTGGGCGAAAACCGCCTCGTTATTCATGAGATCGGTGATGCTGCTGAGCCCTCGTTGATAGGAATCCAGCGTCGCTTGATAGGCGACGTCGGAGGCCTTGGTGTAGGCAAGCGCTTGCGTACGGTTATCGAGGCTCGTCTTAAAATTGTTATAGGCCTGCACGACTTGCTGTGAGGCACCGTCCTTGGCGGCCGCCAAGGAATCTTCGCTAGCGGATTTCTCCGAAAGGGCGACTGACACGTTGGTCGCACGCGCGCCGCCATCGAAGAGTGACCACTCGAACGAGACGAACACGGCGTCGCCGGTGCGGTTGATCGACGAATAGGGGCTGCCGTCGCTGCTGATTTCGCCGATGTTCTGAAACACCTGCGTAGCTAAACTGATCGTGGGTCGGTAGGCGGCCCTCGCTGTGTCGATTTTGGCGTCTGATGCTGCCACCTTATCCTTGGCTGCAAGGATGTCCGGCCGTGATTCGAGTGCCTCATCGATCAGCGCGTTCAGCGATTTCAAGGAAGCCGGTATGGCCACGTCCGATGGTTTGATAATTTCGAAGTGGCTCTCGGGTGGTAGACCGACTGTCGCGACCAAGCCCGCAAACGCGGTATCGACGGCGCCGGAAGCTTTGGTCAGCGCCAAGCGCATGGCAGCCGTCTGACGCTGAGCCTCGGCCACCTGCACCACCGTGGCGCGTCCATGATTGCGCTGGTCGAGCACGGCCTGTTCGGTAAGGCCGGCGGCATCGAGGGCTTTTTGCGCGGCTCGAATACGGCCCTGCGCCGAGACTGTCTCAAAGTAGCCTTCCGAGACATCGAATATAAGCTTTTCCTGTGCTCCCATAACCGCTGACTGGGCGGCATCGGCGTTGTGTCGAGCTGCCTCGACCTCGCCTTTGCGGCGGCCGAAGTCGAATAGGAGCCACTTCATTTCGAGGGTAGGAAAGACCTCTCGCGTTGTCGAAACGAAGTAGCCCTTTGGCGACACAGTAGGTGGAATGGCCAACGGCGTGCGCTGGATGCCGCCAAGCGCCTTGATATCAATTTGCGGCGAGTATTGGCTCTTGGCCAGTCGCGTGGCCAAATTTGCCTGATACGCCTGTTCTTCAATTTCCCGTGTTTGCGGGTTGATCGATAACGCCAATTCCAATAGTTCCGACAGCGAATAGGTTCGGTCTTCGATCGTGGGGCTGTTCGTCGCTGTCGGTGCGGTGGTGGTTGTTGGCGTCGCCACCCACGAGACGGGTGCGTCGTTCGCGAACGCAGGCGTGAGGCACCCCCAAAGCACGATGGCGATGCCGCACCCGGTAAAGAGCGACGATTTATAGCAAGCGCGAGGCATGGTCGATCTCTTCGTTCAAGCGAAAACGCGCACGTTCGACAAGTGACATCGGATCTTGCTCATCGAGATGAAGCGAATCGGAAACCGTTCCTTTCGAGAGCGCAAGCAAACGCTGCGACGTAGGTATATCGGCGATGGCCGGGGAGGGAATCGGATACTGCAGGCGCCTGAGAATGAATGCCGAGTAGGCCAATCGCTCCATGGCAGCTGCTTCGAGCTCGGCGGTATGAGCGGGCCGACGGCGTTGGACCAACTGTCCTTCGAACAGTGAGCGCGATTTCAACAAGGCTGCTTGTTGGGCCGTGGTGTTGATCTGGAGCCGTAGGTCGGCGGCGGCCAGTGCCGTCGGCGCAACAAGTAGCGCACTTAGTTTTTCAAGCGATAACGACCAAAGATTGCGTGCTTGCTGAAGCGCACTCACCGGCCAAAGGCTGGTGAAAAAGACGCTGATCCAGATGTTGCCGATAACGACGCCGACGACGCGATCCCGAAGAACCGTCAGGTCGCTTGCAGGCGAGTATCCTTGCAACACTCCCAGAAAGAACGCAAACGCCATTTGCATACCGGCGTAGGAAATGTTTTCGCTGCTCGTGGAGACGCAAGCGCAAAGCGCGGAGACGCCAGCGACGAGCAAACAAAGCTGACCAATATCCGTGAGCGATGGAATGACAAAGACCAGGCACAAACCACCGAGGAGGCCACCCATCAAGGCTCCAGAAATTCGCAGGGTGAGCTTATGAGCGCTCTCGCCGAAGGTGGCCAGCGAAACGAAGAAGCATGTCGTAACCGCGGTGCGAATGCCTGGCCAATCCAGCAGCGTGTAGGTCGCGTAGGAGGCCAAAACGGCAAATGTCACTTTGAGCGCGTAGCGTGCGTATGCCGGATTGTGGAAGGCATCAGGTACGAAGAGTCGACGGGGAGCGGCGACGTGAGCATCTGGAGCACCCACTTGGGCGTGCCCGCTGGCTTCCATATGCAAGTCCTGCAGCGCCAGACGAAGAGCTTCGCAGGCGGGATCGGATTCCGCTGCCATGTCGTTTTGAACCGTCTGATCCATCGCAACGCCGATTCCTCTGCGCTCGAGAAAGAGCGCTCGACTTTGGCGTAGGCTCAGAGCCAACGCTTGCCGGGCGGCTTCTGAAAGCTGCGGTGGCAAAGCTCGGGCGATCTGAAGTATTTCAAGCATGAGCCCAAACAGTCTTTGGTCCTCTTCCGCAAACGCCTTGAGCTTTTTGTCCCAGAGAAATGCTTTCCCTTTTAGCTGGTTAAGCGCCAACAGCTTTTCACGCAGCAGAGAGGGGTCTTGAGAAAGCGGCAGCTCGATGTAGGCCGCGACGGCTTCCATCAATGTCACGGCTCGTTGACGGGAAAGCGACACGGGGTTTTCTCCGGTCAGGAGATTGATCACAATGACCGTGAAGACGGGCGTGGCAACCACGACCCAAAGCCACAGCACGGCGTGCGTGAGTGCCTCGGTGCTCGGTATGTCATCGATGAGTGTTTGCGACAGGACCAGGACGAAGCCAGACAGAAAGGCGATGGGGCCTAGCGTGCTTGTGCGCGAGAGGTACGAGCCCAGGAACGTGCTCAGTGTCAGCAACGGAATGCGCAGCGCGGGTTCCGACGCGTCGAAGACGTAGAACAGGAGCGAGAGCGCGATCGCGATCGTTGCGGCAACCAGCCCACCGACCGAGCTGACAAGTGTTGAGGCGGTGTCTTCCTGGCTGAGAAGAAAGATCAGATACGCCACGTAGGAGACCAACGGTATTTGAAATACCATGGCGACCGCCACCGCGATGGCCGTTCCGACCGCGATGCGCGCGATGGAGCGAACCCGCAGCGGATCAAGTTGGAGCTCGCGCCGCAGTAACGCCGAGAATCCTTCCGAGGAAGGACTGTCGCTCACGGGAGTCATTTCATCACCTTGACCGACGCGGTGGCGCCGATGCGCAAAAAGTTCGTATCGGGACGATCCAGGCGCACCCATACTGGGAAGCGCTGCGCAACGACGACCCAGTTGAGATTTCGATCCACCTCGGGCAATCCGGGGCCGGCCTGTCCCTCCGGCTGAACGCCCGACCCAAGGCTTTCGACCACGCCCTGGAGCGGATGCTCGTCGTGACCCATCACCCAGACGGTGGCGTGATCGCCTGGCTTGAGATGACGCAGATCCGTCTCCCTAAAATTAGCGATGGCATACCAATGAGTATTGTCGATCAGGGTAAAAAGTGGATGACCATCGACAGCGAACGAGCCGACCGACAGATTGAAACCCGTGATCCGGCCGTCGACCGGCGCCCGAATAACCGTCTCGCGGACGTCACGTGCGGCCAGGGCCTGGGTAGCTTGTGCTCCCATCAGTTGCGCCTTGAGACTCTCCACGTCGCCGATGGCTTCCTTGGCTTGCGAGGCTTGTTGAACCGTTGCCGCCAACTGCGCATTGGCCGTGCGCTCATTCGTGCGCGCTTCATCCATTTGCTGTGCTGTCACGAAGCCTTTCGCCAACAGAGGCGCCATGCGCTCGACTGTGTCGTGCGCAAGCGCTAGCTGTTGACGTACCCGATCGACTTCGCGCGCAGCTGCTTGCGCGCCCGAACCTTGCGCTGTGACCTGACGGCTCGTCAGGTCTACGTCCGCTTCCAAAGCAGCAACTTGCGCATCTGCCTGACGAAGCTTCAGGTCGAACGGTTCGGGATCAATGCGAAGCAGTACGTCGCCTTTGCGAACAAACTGGTCGTTCTGAATGTTGGACTGGACAATGCGCCCGCTTACTTCAGGGGTGATGCCCGCGCTGTAGGCGAAGACATAGGCGTCGTGAGTGCGAGGGCGCTGATCCAGGACAATCATCGTCGTGATCAGCATGACTAGCGCGCTGGCAATCGCCACGAACGCGATGATTCGACCCAGAGTCGTCTTCTCGGACATGCGCGGTGTCTCCTTCATCCCAGCCATAGCAACCAGATCGCGAGCGTCACGGTCAGCCACGTACACAGGTAGACGATCACTGGAATCGGAAGCGTTGCGTTGATGCCGGCTTTTCCGAGCACGGCGCGCAGAACCACCGCTCCCATCAGTCCAAGCAATGCGCAAATCATCCAGGTCGGAAAATAAGATCCCAGGATGTTCCGCGAGGGGGACGCGCTACATGCCGTCAATGTGGCAACCAACATCAGAACCGCTGCGGCGCGCAAGCGACCTCCCGCACGCGGAAACGAGAGCCGAGACTTTGAGCATCGACGTGAGTTCATGGCGCGTAATTTCCTGGTGCTGGCGTTAGGTGCGCGACGGCCATAGACGGATTTGGTGGCCAGTGGTGGAGCAAGCACTTTTCGTAGACGCGCGACTTGTCTGGCGCCCTTGCTCGCTTGTGATTGCTCCAGCCGGTCCTGACGAAGCTCAAGATGTCCGCAATATCCTGGTCCGATAGACGATCGGCGAGAGGAGGCATCTTGAACTGAGTGGGAGCCTGCGACGTGCAGGGACTGCTGCTTCCTGCCAGCAGGATATGGGCCAACGACGTAAGGTCAAAGCCGGCCGTCGGCAACGTTACCAAGCCGCCTTGAAGAAAGCGTTGTCGTGACTTTGAGATGTCGTCGTTCGACATAGCCCTGTCCTCTCAGTGCCAGCGCGTGGTGCGAGTCGTTGGATCAGCGAATGAGGTTCACTTTCGCCAAATCGACCAGCTGGCTGCCTCGACCATCAAGAACCGCCTTGATCATGAAGAGCCCGAATTTGTAGGCCTCGCCGAAGGTCGTCTTCGGTGGCATGGCCAATTCCTGGCGTGCGCTCACGACATCCACGAGCGCGGGGCCGTCGTGTTCGAATGCTTGAATGAGCGCTGCGCGCAGGTCCTTCGAGTCTTCCACGCGGATGCCTTTGACGCCCACGGCGTTGGCCATGTCCGCGAAGTTGGGGTTGATCAGGTCGCAGCCGGTGTCGACGAAGCCGTTCGCCTTCATCTCCATCTCCACGAAACCCAAGGTTCCGTTATTGAGGAGGACGATCTTGACCGGGAGCTGCAACTGGATGAGCGAGAGGAAGTCGCCCATCATCATGGAAAAGCCGCCATCGCCCGACATCGAGATCACCTGACGTTTTGGAAAGGCGGTCTGCGCGCCCATGGCATGCAGCATCGCGTTTGCCATGGAGCCGTGGTTGAACGAACCGACGATGCGGCGCTTGCCGTTGACTTTGAGGTAGCGCGCCGTCCATAGAATGGGCGTGCCGACGTCGCACGTAAAAATCGCATCTTCCGCGGCCAGCTCGCTGACGAGTTGGGTCACGTACTGCGGATGGATCAACTTGCTGCCCTGCTTGGGCTCGGCCAGTTTGTCCAGGCCCTCGCGCGCCTTTTTGTAGTGAGCGAGCGCTGCATCAAGATGGCTGGAATCGCCTTTCTCGGGTATCGAAGGAAGCAGGCTCTGGAGGGTTTCTCTCACGTCGCCGATCAGGCCGAGGTCAAGTGGACACCGATTGCCCAAGGCTTCGGGCCGCATATCGATCTGCGCAATCTTGGCGTGCTCGGGGAAGAACTGGCGGTAGGGGAAATCCGTGCCCAGCAACAGCAACGTGTCGCAGTCCTTCATGGCAGCGTAACCGGACGAGAAGCCAACGAGTCCTGTCATGCCGACGTCGTACGGATTGTCGTATTCGATAAATTCCTTGCCACGGAGCGTATGAACAATTGGCGCTTTAAGGCGTCGCGCGAGCTCGACCACCTCGTCGTGCGCGCCCGCACAGCCCGCGCCGCAGAACATGGTGACGCGTGTCGCGTCCTTCAGCAGATTGGCCAGTCGTTTGAGATCCTTCAGGGCAGGGTGAACGATGGGCTTATTCGGCACCACCCAACGCGGCGGTTGGGCCACAGCTTCCTTAAGCGCGATGTCGCCGGGGATGACAAGAACCGCCACACCGCGTCGAGCCACAGCGGCGCGAATCGCGCGCCCCAAAATCTGCGGAAGCTGGCTCGGGTTCGATACCAGCTCCACGTAGTGACTGCATTCCTTGAACAGTGATTCCGGATGCGTGGCCTGGAAATAGTCGATGCCGATTTCGGTACTCGGGATATGCGCCGCGATGGCAAGCACGGGAACGCCGCTGCGATGGCAGTCGAAAAGGCCGTTGATCAGGTGAAGGTTGCCCGGGCCGCAGCTACCTGCGCAGACCGCGAGCTCGCCCGTCAAATGTGCTTCGGCGCCCGCGGCAAACGCCGCGCCTTCTTCGTGACGCGTGTGGATCCATTCGATGGTGCCCATTCGCCGGAAGGCGTCTGTCAGGCCATTGAGCGAATCTCCAACGACGCCGTAAACGTGTTTGATGCCTGCCAGTTCGAGAACCCGAGCAATGTAGTCGGCAGATGTCGTGGCCATGGTAAGGATCTCCGTTGTGATGGGCGTCAACGCACGACTAAGCGCCAATCACGCGAATCGGGCGAATCCGTAACCCAGCTTGGACAAGAGAGAAGCTAGCCCCCTAGGCCACCGGCGGGCTTGTACGCGATTGCTCGGGTATGTACGAAAACCACGCGGACTTCGCGGTCATGAAACCCACGTACGACCCCACCTCTCTGTTCATTCGTGGCGAGCGGGTATTGACCGGTACGCACCAATACGATTGACGGGCTAGACTGAGACACGTGACCCGTCCGCATCGTCGCGGATCCCTTTCATCCGGCTATGGAATTGGAACTCCTTCCACCTACATTGGCGTCGGTGCAAACATGAAAATTCCACGGGTGACGGGAAAGCTTCGCGAAGCGGCAGCCGCGTATGCGCGCGATCCGACCGAGATCGTCGAAAGGGCCTATGCGGCGATTACTCAAAGTGACCCGATCTACGCCGGGCTTCCTGCGAGTACCAGGGGCGACTTCATGGAGTCGATTCGGTTCTCGGCGGTGCTTTGGTCCAAGTCCATGTTGACAGGGGAATATCCTTCCGACGAAGACATGGAGATATTTCGAAATCTTGGGCGTAGGCGCGTCCATCAAGGCATTCAGTTGGCGTCGCTGCTCAGGGCCTATCGGGTGGGCTCAAAAGAACTGTGGGCCGTCTATCTGGAATTTGCAGCGAAGCACCAGGATGTCCAGAACGAACTTCTTTTCACCGTGTCACCGTATCTCCTCGACCACTTCGACGAAATGGCCCAGGCGATCGCAAGTGCGTATATGGAAGAGCAGTACGAGCAATCGAGATGGAAGGACGCACTGCGGTACGAACTTTGCAATCTGATCCTTAGCGCACACGGGGATGTGGGAGAGTTCAGCCGCGTGTCGGAGACCATCGGCATTGACCCGACGATCGCTCGAGTGGCATTTGCGTTGAACCTCAATGTGTCAGACACGCTGCCGTCTCGCGTGCAGACGGAGCTGGACAGGATGCTGCTGGTCGTCGCGCGCATGGCAAAGGTCAACGCAGCGGATCTTGTCAGAGTGATGTATCGGGGGCGATTGATTGTCTGGATCCCATGTATCCGAGGCGACTCCCTTCTCGCGAGCGATCGAAGGATGGGCGAGTTGGCCGCGCGGTTGATCGCAAACGTCCCCGAGTTCAAACAGGTGGGCGTGGGGATGATGGGCCAGGGGCCATCCGGTTGGTGCGGTTCCGTGGAAGAAGCGGTCAAGGCGTTGGAGGTCGGCGAGCGCATTGGCGAAGGCGATGGCGTCTACAGGTATTCGGACATCGCGTTGAACGAGAGCGCAAGGCGGTCGGATAACGTGCTGCGCTATTTGGAATCCCTGATTGAGCGTCTGTCGCACGAACCGGATCTTCTGAGAACCTTGGAGTGTTACCTGGAGCAGTTGCAAAAGCGCAAGAAAACCGCGTCGGTATTGGGGATTCATCCCAATACGTTGAACTACAGGCTTGAGCGCATTGAGGAGATCGCCGGCGGGAGTCTTGAAGACCCCGCGTGGCTTGCGAAGCTGTACGTCGCCATAGGGCTCCGCAAAGGTAGCCTGTGAGAGCAGTCAGCTCAGGCGGCGTCGCCCGCAACACCTGTAATGCCTCAGGCACCTCGGCATCTCGTGGCCGCGAGAGTGCATTGGCAGCGGAAAAGCAGCCTGGTCAGCTAGTTGATTTGTATGCGGCGCCGATGTCCCGCACGGGCCGGCATTGTGCATTTTTACGAAAAACTTCGGGAATCTTCCAATTCATATCAAGAAGACAAGCTGATACAAAGTTAGCTGAGGCCAAGCGTATCGGTTCCAGAGGTGGTGTTTGTGCGGAGCGGGCTATCTATTTCCCGATCGGGCTGGGTGAGCTCGTTGGGTGTTGGAACGGCGCTGACGTTCGCGCTTTGGAACTTGAACAAGCTGCGGTTGGAATACACAGAACAAGGGAGGCGTTTTCTGGATGATGAGCGGCGCGCCGAACGCGAGCGTATAGCGCGAGAATTGCACGACACGCTGTTGCAGGGGCTCCAGGGCATCTTGCTTGAGTTTGAAGTGCTTTCGTCGGAGCTCCCGGAGGAGGAGCGCGAGCGCGCGGCGAAGATTGAGCGGAAGCTTCGTCATATCGTCATGGATGGACGCAACGCGATCAATGCGCTCCGTCTGCCCGATGACGACAGGGACTGGATGGCAGCTGTCCTCGAAATGGGAGATCGCGCGGCCTCGGATTCGAAGCTCAACTTCACGCTTGAAATCAAAGGCGAGCCTTGGAACCTCCCGGCGAAGGTGCGCGTCGAGGTGCTGGCCATCGTTCGCGAGGGTTTACGCAATGCGTTTAGGCACTCTCAGGCAAAGACGATCCTTGTCGTCGTCAGATATATGAAACGCGCGCTGAAGATCTCGATTCAGGACAACGGCATCGGTGTCAGCGAAGAGCACCTTGAATCGCGCCGGAAAGAAGGGCATTGGGGAATCGCCGGCATGCACGAGCGCGCCGAGAAACTCAGGGGAAGTCTGAAGATCGCGAGCCAGCTTTCCGAGGGAACCGTGGTCAACCTCGTCGTACCAAGGCGTTGTATGTCGATGACGCCTCGCGTTCTATGCCCCCCTGAGAAAGGGCGTCGATGGGGCACGATGCCAACGCCTTGAACCACCCGAGCACGTTGTCGATCGGGCGATGCTCGGTCATCTCCCTGCGCTCGAGGGCAGGGTCCCACGTCATCCGACCGTGATTGGCGACATTTCGCCAACGGCAGTAAACTGGCGCTGAAGCGCGCAACCCAGGCAGGCAATGCCGCCGCTTTCGCTCCCGGGAGACGGGATGTTGAGCGCTTGACGGACGGTCAGTTCTTTCACCGGTTCTCGCATCGACGGGTGTCTCATGAATGACCTCACCAAGGAACTGCTACACCTTGAATGAGGCCTGTGGGGCAGCTGATCCGAACTACCCTTTGCTTCCGAGGTCGACTCGAATGTCCGAGACCGATCCAGCCGCCAGTCGGTTGCCTGCTGCAATCGTCGATGCTGGCCAGATTGAAGAAGCCGCCTGTGCCATACCGGCGAGCCAGGCGCTCGTTCGCGCATTGCTCGATACGGTTCCGGCGCTGATGTGGTCAGCTAACCCGGGTGGCGAGCCGAGCTATATCAACCAGCGCGTCGTGGACTACACCGGACGGTCGTTGAATGATTTCGTGAATCTTGGATGGTTTGAGCTCATCCATCCGGACGATCTCGACGAAACCATAAAAGCCTGGTCGCAAGCGGTGCAGACCGACAGTTCCTATCACGTGAAGCATAGACTCCGTCGCGCAGACGGGGAATATCGATGGTTCCTGGTGCGAGGCGAGCCATTCCGCGACGCCGAAGGTCGTGTGGTCCAGTTCTTCGGCCTCAACGTCGACATTACGGAGCAAGTGCAGCTAACGGCGGAACTACGCAAGAGCGAGCAGGAATTCCGACAGATCGTGGACCTCTCGCCACAGCTCGTCGTCGTACTGGGCTCCAATCGCGAGCGCCTGTACCTGAACCGCACGGCGATCGACTATTTGGGCATCAGTCTGGATGAGTGGCTACAAGGGACCAGAGGGACTGAAATTCATCCTGACGATCGCGAGCGGCAGGTGGCATTTGAAAGTCATTTGTCGGTTGATTCGGCCTATGAGACGGAATTGCGGGTGCTCAGGAGCGATGGGAGCTATCGCTGGTTTTTGGCCCGTTTCAACCCCGTTCGGGATGACCAGGGTCAGTTGCTCCGTTGGTACATTGCATGTACGGATATCGAAGAGCGCAAGAGGGCTGAGGAGAGACTGCAGCAAGAGAACGTCGTGCTTCGCGAGGAAATCGACAAGGCCTCGATGTTCGAAGAAATTGTTGGTACGTCGCCTCCGTTGATTGCCGTGCTTTCGCGCGTCGCCAAGGTCGCAGCCAGTGATTCGACAGTCCTGATCACCGGCGATACCGGGACTGGCAAGGAGCTCGTCGCCCGCGCCATTCACCGGCGATCGCCACGATCTCTCAAGGCCTTCGTGGCCGTGGATTGTGCCGCCATTCCGCGCGAGCTGGTTTCCTCTGAATTGTTCGGGCACGAGAAGGGGGCTTTTACTGGCGCGACGCACCGACGACTTGGGCGCTTCGAGCTAGCTGACGGTGGAACGATCTTCCTGGATGAAGTTAGCGAGCTGTTGCCGGATACGCAGGCGACACTACTAAGAGTCTTGCAGGAACGAGAGTTCGAACGAATCGGCGGAAGCGAGGCGGTTCGCGCCAATGTTCGTGTGATCGCGGCGACCAACCGCGATTTGGTCCGTGCCGTCGCCGACGGAAGTTTCCGTCGAGACCTCTTCTATCGCTTGAACGTTTTCCCTGTGGAGATGCCACCGTTGAGAGAGCGCAGGGAGGACATTCCACAGTTGGTCAATTACTTCATCGGACGCTACGCAAAGAGGGCCGGTAAGGCATTTCAACGCATCAACGTGCGAACGCTCGATCACCTGCGCTCGTACCCATGGCCGGGGAATGTACGCGAACTCCAAAACGTCATCGAGCGGTCGGTGATCATATGTGACTCGGGTGAATTCAAGATCGACGACAGCTGGCTGTCCGCGAGTCCGCCCGTCGAAGGTCCCACTGCCTTATCGAGTACGTTGGCGTCGCATGAGAGGTCCGTCATTGAAGAAGCGCTACGCGCCTGTGGCGGGCGAGTCTTCGGGCCTGCTGGGGCAGCAACACGGCTCGGCGTCCCGCGTTCGACGCTCGAATCGAAAATCCGCGCGCTGAAGATCGATAAAAGCCGCTTCCGGCATCGCCTCGTGGAAAATTAGCCGGCGATTGTGCAGGATCTCGCCATTGGCGAAATATCGACAGCGTGTAGCGCAATAATTTCAACAAATTCAGAGCCTTCCTCTTGGCTCGGGACTTGCTGCAAGGGTAGTGGCAATCCCCGCGAGGGGCACAACTGGCGCAATGCGACGCCCGTGGAGAGGGAAGGTGCTTGTTTGCACCGCCGCCCCTCGCCTAGAAGGCAGTGCTCAGAGGAGAGACAAGATGAAGGCCGGTACAACCCATACTCTCGATAGGGCATTCGTCGAATGTTCCAGCCATGAAGTCCTGGGCGGCATCCATCAGCAAGCAGGCAGTTCCCGCCAGCTCTCCAGACGGACAAGTTCGCTGAACAAACCTCTTGTGCGCATTAGCCGAGCAACGCCGCCGGTTGCAGCGCACTCAGGTGCTGCCTGGTTGTCTCCTCAAAAGAAATCGTTGTTCATGATCGTTTTCTACAGTTTGCGTCAGCGCTTGAGCAAGTCGCGACCAGATAGTTCAGAGCAACGCGGCCACTTCCTGACAGATGAGCGGACGGCCGAGCGCAAGCGCATCGCGAGAGAGCTCCACGACACTCTTTTACAGGGGCTTCAGGGCGTTCTGCTTGAAATTGAAATGTTCTCGCAAACGTCAACGCTTACGCAGGAGCAACGAGAACGCGCGGCCAAGATAGAGCGCCAGTTGCGTGACATCGTCACCGACGGACGCGACGCCATCAGTGCGCTCCGCGCACCAGTCGATGAAAGGGATTGGATGGCAGTCATTCTCGATTTGGGGCACCGCTTGGCCATGGAATCGAAAATCGGATTCTCGCTATGCATCAAGGGTAATCCATGGGATCTGCAACCCAAAATGTGCAGCGAGGTTCTGGCGATTGTTCGGGAAGGGTTGCGCAACGCGTTCGAACATTCTCACGCTCAGGATGTCCGCGTGGTTCTCCGCTACGCGAAATATGGTTTAGGGATTGCAATTCGAGACAACGGCGTAGGGGTCAGCGAGCAGCATGTGCAACGGCGGGAGCAAGAAGGGCATTGGGGCATAGCGGGCATGCGAGAGCGCACTGAAAAGCTGGGAGGGCGGCTTACTATTAAAAGTCAGCATTCGATCGGTACAGCAATCAACGTCCTCATACCCAGGCGTTCTATTTTTATGATCCACGCCTTGTCCATATCTGGAAAGAATTTGAGGGCCGCAAAGCGGCGGTCTCCTCAGTCACCGCCAATTGAGCCAAGTGTCCCGGACATGCCCTGAGTTGTACGTGGCCCGTCGCCGGACGATCGCGTCGACTGCCCGGCCTGCCGGACCTGATGTTTCCCTGCTACCAGCCCCATGACGACTGGCATACGAATCGTGCTGAGCGCCGGAGTACAAGTGACTTCTCCTGGTCGAGGTGACGAGAGGTGGGCGGCATGCTGCGACATGTCGCTCCTTTTGTTCTTGCCATGCTGCTGAATCCGCCGCACACGAAGGCCACACGGCTGCGCTGCCCTCGCAGGTCAGTGGGGTTCGGATTCCACATCCGACGATTGCGCGTGGGCCCTCCCAAAGGAAGTCACCTTGACGACCACGCAAGCCAACCGACAAGCCGCATACGACATCAGTGCGGTGCTCGCGGTCATCGTGCTTGCATGGGCCGTTTGTCGACTGTGGTTGTATCCCGCACTTGGTATTGGCGAGAACGCGCCGGTGATCCTGCGGCCTATCGGTGGCTTGCTGACCGCCTGGTGGTTGCTGCGTCGGCGAGGCGAGCGCTGGAGCGCACTCGGTTTGTGTCGACCGGCATCGTGGACTCGCCCGGTGATAGCCGGAATTGTGGTGTACGGGGCGTTGATAGTGCTGTCGCCATCGGTGGCATCGGTGCTGATCGCGTGGTTGCCAGCGACGGTGCAGCCGGCTGATTTTCTGGCATACATTCATGGCAATCTTGCGGCCACGCTGCCGTGGCTGGGCATCGCCTGGGTGGTCGGCGGTTTTTGCGAGGAAGCCCTGTTCCGCGGCTTCCTGCTCAATCGCCTCGCCACGCTCTTGGGAGGAGGGCCGATCGCCATGACTGTTGGAGTCATCGCACAGGCGCTACTGTTCGGTTCACTGCATTTTTACGGCGGCTCCATAGCCTGCGCACAGGCAGCGTTTTTCGGGTTGATGCTTGGCATCGCCTATCTCGCCGCTGGCCGCAACCTGTTGCCGCTGATGGTCGTGCACGGTGTGTGGGATACGGTAGGGATCTGGGGCACCTATACCGGCTAATCGACATCGCCGTCCGGGCAAAAAGATGCATTTGTTTGCGCCATGGTCGGATTCAACACGGCGTTTATGGCGAGAATGCAGGCCGCCGCGCCAGCCTGCGCGAGAGACATCCGGCAACACACGGCTGGTCAGTACACGGGGCCATGGCTTCTACAGACGGTCGCTCCGTCGGACTCACTTTGACCCCGCCGTTCGAGCGCCTCCCAAAGAATGGGCTCATCCATGTCTGCGAGCACCTGATAGGCGGTGCGACCACCGAATAGCCGATGATGGGAAGCCATCCACTTGGCTGCCCGATGGCGGTCGCCAAATTCGGCGAGCAGCATCTCCGCCAGATGAACCTGGTGCATTACAAGGCTATCGAATGCGTCCAGCTGGACCGCTTCCCGTAGGGCGTTGACACGCTCGATTTCGGACGAAAGTTTGTCGAAACTGAAAGGAGATGTACGCATGGGCCTACCTGTGCTCGGCGACGTCATCACTCTGCGGGTTGTCCGCATTGAGGGCGTCGAGAAATGCGATGACCAGCTCCGCGCGGTCGAGCGAAACCAGCTGGGCGGCTGTGAGGTCACCGAGGCACGCGATCGGCTCTGTGACGTACCAGTCGAGAAGCCTGGCCTGGTCAGACTCGTGTCGCGCGGCGCACCTGAGCACAGCCATTACATCGGGAATCACGCCAAAGAGCGTGGCGTACGCATGGCGGCCAATCGGACAGAGAACGCGGTCTGCCGGGTCAGCTGCAAGCGCTGTGGCGACCATGGAGGGCAGAAAAACAGAGGTGGGGTGTGGCAGCCGCTGACGCATGATGCACCTCGCTCGGGAGACTGTGCCAACCTAAGCCGGGAAAGGGTCGTCCCCGCTCATAGGTCTCGATGACCGCTCGCCCTTTCGCACACGAATCGTCATGGGCGGAATCTTCCGTGCGCGCAACCCTGGGTACAAATGTCCGGACCGGTGTGGGCGACGGCTCGTCACCTATCACAGCAGATTCGGAGAGAGTGTGCGATTGGCCAATGGTATCGATGGGTGCGCCCGCCCATCTGGCCGAAACTGCCGCGCCGGAACGGGTTGCCAGTGCATGGGGGATGCTTGTTGGTGGCCGCACCTGGGCGGTTCGACCAAGGTGGCGATCTGATTGTTCTTGCCGCCAAATAACAGATCACCTTCCCAATGCCGGGCACCACGCAATCTTCGATGGAAGCCGGGCGCTCACTGAGGGATACGGCAACTCACGTGAGCGAGCGGCAGCCGCGCAATACGGGAATCGGCTTTTGGGGGAGGGTGAGGCGGACGGTCAATGCCACCGGGATTCCGCGCCGGCATCGACAAAAACAAAGGTTCGGTCTCGTCTGACGCAGGCCAGGTAGTAGCCGAATCGGACGCCGCGTTGCTTGCGGGTGTAAGGGTGGCAACGCGATTGCGCATTACCTCCAGACGCCACCAGGTGGCCTGGCGCGGTCAGCACACTGGAAGCCATGGGATCCGTGCAGGCCGATTTCGAGGTTCAGGGGCGATGTCACCCACTCGAACGGCGAACCTTGTCATGCCGCGACCCTCATCTAACCAAGGCGGGCAATGATGCAACTCATCCCTTGGCCGCAGAAGCATGACAGAGCCGGGTGAGGAAGTTCACCAGGTCGGGGAGGGAGCCTGCCTTCATCTTGTGCATAACTCGACCGCGGTGCGCCTTCACGGTGCTCTCACTAATACCGAGCTTACCCCCGACCTGTTTGTTCAGCAGGCCGGTAGCCACGAGGGTCATGACTTCTCGCTCACGTGCGCTCAGTGATTCAAAACGGTCCCTGAGCCACCGTAGCTCCTCTTCTTCCTTTAGCGCAGCGTGGCTGTGATCGATGGCGTCCTGTATCGCTCTTCGCATTGCGCCATAGTCGAATGGTTTGGTCAGGAATTCGATAGCGCCTGCTTTCATGGCCTGGACCGTCGTGGGCACGTCGCCGTAACCAGAAATAAAAATAATGGGCATGTCGCCCCTCTCAACAGCGAGAAGCTTTTGCAGGTCCAAGCCGCTGGCATCCGATAGCGAGATGTCGAGGACGAGGCAGCTGGGGGCAAGGACCCGGGGTCGAGCCAAGAAGTCGTGCGCGGACGCAAATGTCTCGGCTTGCCACCCTTCGACGCAGATCATTGCCTCCAGCGATTTGCGTACGGAGATGTCATCGTCGACAACAAATACGGTGGGAACCGCATTCGGTGAGATAGGTGCTATCGATTTGCGGTTGGAACCATTCACCAGATCCATGGTTGTGACACGCGGGACGCCAGCGCCGAGTTCCGCACTCAGACTCTCCCGGCTACTCATGATGGCGTTCCGTGAAGGCGCTACGACTTCTCCCATAGCGTCTTTGGGATTCATGGTTTCGGTAGCGGCGTGCCGGTTCTCGAGGAGCGAGCTTACCCGCGCAATAATGTTCGAAGCACGATTTCCGTCACCAATAGTTCGCCTCGCCGTCTCGAGCGCGCCATCGACGTTGGGAGGCTCCGCGGCAAGCATCCGAAGGCAGGTGTTGGCGTTGGCAATGATGCCCGCCAGCTGCTGACTGGCTTCGCGCACTATCGAAGCGGTCAATGCCCCAAGACTGTTGAACCTCGCCATACGAGCGACCTCGCATTCGAGCGCCCGTAATGCTTCCTCCGCGACGTGACGCTGCGTCACGTCCTGAATCATGCCGATGTACTCCTCGTGGTCATCGTGGTCGCGCACACGATGAGAGACTATGTGGACATACTTGATCGAGCCGTCCGGCATGACCAGCCGAATTTCATAGTCGTGGTCGGCACCTATGCTTCGCGCCTCTGCCCTTTTGTCAGATAGCAGCGGGCCGTCTTCCGGATGGACTCGATCATCGATCTGATCAAGCGTCACAGGGGAAAGTAGGTCAAATTCAAATATACGGCGGAGCTCTTCTGAAAACGTGATCCCATCAGTGTCAAGGCGCCAGGAAAAGCTCCCACTTGCGCTGATGCGCTGCGCCTCCGCGAGAAAGACCTCGCTCCGCCGCAACTCTTCTTGCGCTCGTTTTCGGTCGTCGATATCTATGGTGGTTCCGTACCAATTTGTGATGCTTCCGGATTCGTCACGCAGTGGACTAAACCGAAACAAAAACCAGCGGTACACGCCGTCAAAACGGCGAAGGCGGGCTTCGATTTCTTCCGGCTTCTGACCGGCCTTTATGCGTTTCCACGATGCAGTCAATTCATCGACGTCGTCAGGGTGAACCGCCGCCATCCAATCCCCGCGGCTCACCTGTTCTGCGGAAAGGCCAGCGTAGTCAAGATAGTGCTGGTTGATGCATACCGAACGTACCGTGTCCGGCGTCGATTGCGCCGTGATCGTGTATTGAAGGCCATCTGCGTGCACGAAGTCGGATGATCTCCGGCATCTCACATCGCCAGGCACCTTCGCGACCTGTTCGAGGGTGGGCTTATTGGGCTCGTCGAATTCGTCAGGTGTCCTCACAACAACTGGCACCGAGATGCAATCGATGATTAGTGGATAATCAGTTTTTCGCGCTTGCATGACATCGTCAGCTCGTTCGCGTTACTTGATGTCGATGTTCACTGCCCAACCATTTCGCGACTTATCATATTCATCGGTCGATGCACAGTCGGGAGAGGAACCAGCGATAGTCTTCCTCGCAGCAATGTATCCGCGCTTTGAGTTTCGCTCGGCATGCCTGAAGCTCACCCGGTTCCGCAAGACACAGTCAAGCACCTGCGATGAGACGGGAAGAGTGTCTGGATGGAGCGGTCTGAGCCTGGTATCTATGCTTCCTCATTGCTTGAGCATGCAGGGGCATTTGTTCATTGAAATGACGGCATCCGCTGGGAAGCGCAGTAAATCAGGACCCGGTATGGTGCACCGAAGGTCCGGATCACCGAGTCTCCCACGGTGACGTGTGGGAATTTACGTGCCTCCATTCGATGGCTGCTCGCTTCTCCCCGCGCCTCAGTATCTCAGTACGGAGGTCGAGCTCCCGTGAAGGGAAGGGCGGGAGCGTGTGTCCAATCTGTTTCGCAATGCTCGACGCAAGACTGCCATTTACGTCACATTCTATGTGTGGCCCCATCACTGTGAGAGGTCGTTGGGTGGGCGCGCTTACTCCGTATCGGTACCGCCCGATAGAGTGAAATTTAAACAAATCGGCTTGTCTAGTCAGCTTGTGGACCTTACGTATCGGCTAGGTAGGGTAATTTCTGCAACCATCAGGAGACTGATCATGCCGATGGTTCGAATTGATCTGATGCATGGCAGGGATCCCGCCAGCATCAAGAAGCTATGCGACGCAGTTCACGCCGCCGTGCTGGAGGCATTTGACGTACCCGCTGGTGACCGCTACCAAATCGTGCATGAGCACAGTGCTCATACGCTTATCATTGAAGACACCGGTCTGGGCATCGACCGAAGTGAAAAGGTGGTCGTGATCAGCGTGGTGAGCCGGCCGAGAGGGGAGGACGCCAAAGTCGCCTTCTATCGCATCGTCTGCGAGCGACTTCAACAAGACTGCGGTATTGCACCATCAGATGTCGTCATCAATATCTCCACCAATTCTGATGCGGACTGGAGCTTCGGATATGGCAGGGCACAGTTTCTGACGGGGGAGTTATAGCGGCGTGAAACTGGCATGTCGCGCGCATTCCTTCAGGCACGGCCAGCGCGGAGCAATGCCCACGCTGGTCTTGCTGTTTTGCGGTAATGCTGTGACGTGGTGGTGGGCGCAGGGAGAAGGGCAGCACGAGCCGCTTTTCCTCGGGCCGCTTTTGGCGCACGCATTTGGCTAGACTCGTCGCTCCAGCGATGAGGAAGCCACGGGGTTGGCGCAGTCATGTTTAAGCTGAAGGGCGTACTTTCGCTTCATTCCGGTGACCAGACATTGGGTGGCGCCGATCGAATTACACTGCTTGCCAAGATCGGCGAAACCGGATCGATTACCGCGGCAGCGCGCGCTGTTGGGATGAGTTACAAGGGTGCGTGGGACGTGGTCGATGCCATGAATAATCTGGCGGACGAGCCGCTGGTCGTGCGTATCACCGGTGGCAAGGGCGGCGGCGGAACGCGTTTGACGGAACGTGGGCAGCGATTGATCGAAACGTTCGCCGCGTTGGAAGATGTTCACCGGCGGTTCCTTGGACAAATTGAGATGCTGGCCGATGCGTCGGTGGCCGACATCAAGCTGATACGGAGCCTTATGTTACGGACCAGTGCACGCAATCAACTTTCGGGTCACGTTGTGGCCATTCGCAAAGGTGTCGTCAATGACACCGTCGAACTGCAACTGCCCGGCGGTGAGCGGGTGGTCGCCACGCTCACCTGCGAAAGCACCCAGGACTTGGGCCTCGCGGTCGGCATCGAGGCGATCGCGTTGATCAAGGCCTCGTCGGTGCTGGTAGGTCTTCCCGACGATGGCATGCGACTGTCAGCACGTAACCAGCTTGCCGGAACGGTGATTCAGGTGACTCTGGGCGCGGTGAATGCGGAAGTTCGTATCCGCCTTGCGGGCGGCAGCGTGATGACAGCTATCGTGACGATAGAAAGCGCGTCGGCGCTGGGGCTGCAGGAAGGGGTGGCTGTGCTGGCCATCGTCAAGGCTTCCAGTGTCATTCTGGGCACTACCCGCTAGGCCCAACTTCCACATCGTTTGCATCCGTGGGGCGGAGGCGAGCGTAGCGAACCTCAACTCGACTGGAATTGCCCAATTTTTTTGGGGGCACGCGCTCGTCACGATACCGTCATATACTCTGCTTCATAACGCTTAGGGCGGCCGCTGGGGAGGGTTGACCAAATGCTTTTCAGAAGCGGATGCCTATCCAGCTCGCGATGGATGGGTGGACGTTTCCGTGAGGAAGGAAAAGCCACGCGAAACGCGACAAACCCAGTGCTCATGTACCGACTGGTCATGCTGTTGCGGGCTTGCTCTGCCAGTGCTCAATGCCGCGCTCCAAACGAATTCATCCGAGCGCCCAAAGGTCCACGTGCCTGCCGAAGGCATATCAACCCTGAACTCTAGTCTGAATATTTTCCTGTTGTAACGGCTTCTTCCCGGGAGAAATTACAATGCGATCTGTCGTCTGGTACGCCTTCGCGGCGCTTGCTTCAACTTTCGTTATGAATCATTCGGCGCGCGCCACCGATTCTCCGGCCGCCGAAGCGGCACCGGCTACTCCGCCCACCCCCGCAGCCTGCACAAGCACCCAGGACTTCTTTGCTACCGATTGCCCGCTGACCTGGCGCGGCATCACTTTGTATGGCACGTACGACATCGGCGTGGGCTGGGTAAGTCACGGCTTGCCGGTGAACCGCTATAACTATGAAGGCGAATCGCTGGTCAACCGCAACGGTAACCACTCCAGATTCCTCGTTGCGCCGAACAACCTGACGCAGACGGGTGTGGGGATCAAGGCCAAGGAGGAGGTGCTGGAGGGCTGGTCCGTTGTGTTCACCGGATCGACGGGATTTAATCCGCAGTCCTTCGAGCTCGCTAATTTGGCAGCCACCAATACGACAAACGCAGGCCGTGCCAGGAGCAGCTATTCGTTCGCTGGCGACGGCGCCCGCGCGGGCCAAACCTTCAATGACGAAATCTTTGGCGGCATATCGTCCGCAGATTTCGGTACGCTGACTTTCGGTCGTCAGCGCGCGCTCGGCACCGACGCGATGCTCGCTTACGATCCGGCCAATGGCGCCTATTCCTTTTCGTTCATCGGCTATAACGGCCTGATGGCTGGCGGCGGCGACACCCAGGACACCCGTTGGGACAACGCCATCAAATATCGCCTCACCTATGGCCCGGTCCATTTCGGCGCGATGTATAAATTCGACGACGGGCAGGGCGGCTGCTACTCGGCCTCAGCGGCCTGGACTGCTGCCACCTGTACTCCGGAAAGCTCGCATAACTCCGCCTATGGATTCGACCTCGGGGGAACGCTGGACAACTTCTCCGCCGACGTCGTGTTCCAGCATGTCAACCAGGCGATCAGCGTACTCAACCCCTTGCTGGGGCCCGAGAGTCTGTCGGCGCCGTATCAGTCGACTCTCAACAGCATCAATACAAACCCCATCAATGGAATCAATCTGATCGACCCGGCCAACACGGAATACGGCATCGTGACCGACAACAACGCCATCATGGTGGCCGCCAAATATATCTGGGACCAATTCAAGTTCTATGGCGGATACGAACACATCCGGATGGTTAATCCGGCAAACCCGTTGGGCGTTGGAGCCAGTGCTCAAGGTAGCTATCTCTTGAGCGGCGTTGAAGACAACAATCTTGATTCCCCCAAGATCGTGCAGGTCTGGTGGACGGGGGCGAAATACGCTTTCGACAGCAAGACCGACCTCACGTTGTCCTACTATCATGAAGAGCAGAACGACTTCCGACTTCCGCCGACTTGCTCGCCCACCGCCGGGTTTCGCAGTTCCTGCGCGGGCACCCTCAACGAAGTTTCGCTCTACATGGATCATCACTTTACCAAGCGTTTCGACGCTTATGCCGGCGTTGCGTATTCCGACGTCAGCGGAGGCCTGGCCATCGCCATTCCTCATGGCCCCGGCGTCCCCTATTACCATGACGACAACCTTGCTCCGACAGTTGGAGCTCGCTTCACGTTCTGATCATCTTCTGCGGACTTGCCAGGTTCGATCAGGCGCAGCGTGACGCCGCGCTTGTGCGCTCAGGTCAGTATCGAACGCCCGCAGAACTCCTTGCAGTTTGAGGTGCCGATCACTTTGGCAGGCCCTATATCACGCAAAGCTGATCCACAATGCAGGTGAGCGGGTGGCCGCCCACCACCCGCTCCGGCACGATGGCGACAGGGCGTACCGTTCTGGCGATCATCGGTCTGGCCGCCGCGTTTGTCGCCCGTCATCTGGCGCGAGAAGCGAGGTAGGGGGCACGTTCCTCACATGGCGTGCCGGTGCACGAGCCCGGCGCCTGAGGCGCTCACCAAGCCATGAATCAATCTTCGACTTGTTTGCGAAGACTGTACGCACGCGTTGCCCCCACAAAGAGCGTTACCCTCGTACCGCAATTTTGGTCGCTGACAATGCGACACCTGCCGCCGATGGGATCCATTTTTTCCTGGATGCCCTTGAGGCCTCAACGACCCAGCCGGAACCTTTATCCCTTCCTTGTCGTAATTCACGGAAACGGTGATCGCATGCCTTTGGAGTGCTTCAGGGCATTGATGACCGCTTCGCGCGCGCTCGCATACAGCTCATCGCTTACCAATGGATTCACCCGCTTGGGATTGCCCGAAGGTCACCGTCAAGGCGTCGCCATCTTGCGATCGTGGACACCTCGTGAGGGCAGGGTGAACGAGCCTCCGGCGCCGCACTCACGCGATGACCTCTCGTGGCTCACCCTTTGCGCGGCACCACGGTCAGCACGCGCTCGATGTGCAGGTCCAGTTCCTTCATGAAGTTGGCGAGGAACTCGGCAGTGGAGCTGTTGGTGACCGTTCCGTCCTCGGTGATCAGGCCCGGCGTGAAATGGATATACGCCTCCATCATGTTCATCAGCGGCGAATCGCAGAAACACAGCATGCCGCGCAGTTGCTGCTGGGCAACGGCAGTGCCAATCAAACCAGGCGATGCGCCAATTACGCCGGAGGGTTTGCGTGAGAAAGAGTTCTCGCCCCGTGGCCGACTGGCCCAATCGATCGCGTTCTTCAGTGCGCCGGGTATCGAGCGGTTGTACTCCGGGGTGACAAACAGCACCCCGTCGACTTCGGCGATCGCCTGCTTGAAGGCGCGCGCCACCGGCGGGAAGTCGGCGTCGTAGTCGTAGCTGTACAGCGGCAGGTCTCTGATCGGGATCTCCACCAACTCCAGTCCCGACGGTGCGAGCCGGGTAAGTGCCTTGGCCAACAGGCGGTTGATGGAGCCCTTTGCGAGGCTGCCGACGAGATAGCCGACCTTGTAGGTAGTCATGGAAATTCCCTGGATGAGGTGGTGTTGCCGGAATGCTGGCGGCCGTATGCCAGGTCGAATCAGTGCGGCGTGTGGTCCCGAACAGGAACGAGGTGCGTCTCTCGATCAGGCTGGCAGGGGCGGTGGAGGGTGCGCAGCGATGTGCATTACTGGCGTTCGCGGCCGGCACGGCGTTAATGCACGTGGGCCGTGCCCGCTGCCCGATTGCCGTCGTCCACATTCTCGCGGCAACCAGTGGATCGTAACCGGCGTCCTGTTCGAACCTATAGTCGGTTTTCGATGAGGCTGCCACGGCTTCATCCATCGCTTGAGATTATGGGACGGACCCGCGTGGGGAGCCACGGCCGAACAGCCTTCCATATGGCCAAATAATGTGCCGCTCCTCAAGGCAGGTTAACGCTAGCGATGTAATGAATACGTGGTTTGGAAAGGGCGTCGGCGGCAGCTGTTACCTACTATGGTCGGGCTGGCGATGACTCCTGCCGGCATGCTCCAATTGAAGCCTGCGCAGCTGGCTTGTTGCTGATCAGCAAATCCTTTTCCGCGGTCAGCGTTGCCATCGACTCAGTTCGTTCATCACCACCCACTGGACATGTCATGAACTCGCGTATCCGGCAATCTTCTTCGGTCATGGCAATCCGATGAACGCGCTCCACGTCAATGACTGGACCCGGGGCTGGGCCGCGATCGGCCAGCGCGTGCCCCGGCCGCGTGCAGTGCTGTCCGTCTCCGCGCACTGGTACTTGCCTGGCACCGCGATCACCGCGACGATGGCGCCGCGCACCATCCACGATTTCGGCGGCTTCCCGCGCGAACTGTTCGAGGTGGTGTATCCCGCGCCCAGCGACCTCGGCCTGGTGCACCGCGTGCGTGAACTGCTCAATCCATTGGATGTTCGCGCGGACCTGGAGTGGGGATTGGATCACGGTACCTGGTCGGTGCTGCGTCATGTCTTTCCCGCCGCCGACGTTCTTTCCCGCCGCCGACGTGCCGGTGGTGCAGCTGAGTATCGACGAGACGCAGCCACCAGCTTTCCACTACGGGTTGGGCAGGTTGCTGCGGCCGTTGCGCGACGAGGGCGTCTTGCTGATCGGCAGCGGCGACATTGTGCACAACCTCCACGCTTATGCGTGGGGCCGGCATCCCACAGAGCCGTTCGACTGGGCGCTGCGCTTCGAGACGCGGGCGCGCGAGTTGATGTTGCAGAACGATCATCAGTCGCTGTTGAGTTACGAATTGCTGGGTCAGGACGCGGAACTCTCGGTGCCCACGCCAGAACACTATTTGCCACTGCTGTACGTGCTCGGCGCCAGCGACGAAGGCGACGCTGTGACGTTCCCGGTAGAGGGCATGGACGGCGGCTCGATATCGATGCTGTCCGTGCAAATCGGCTGAAATGTCTTTCCGCAACTCCCCCATCCTTTTTTTATTCTTTAAAATCAACACATTACAAACGCCGGATGGAGTATTCCACATACGAAATTAGCTGAACGAGTATATCCTTAAATTGTATATGAATCTGAATGGAGATTATCTAATAATCCGTCCGTGGCACAAAAACATAAGTCGCTTCAATCTGTTATGAAAAAACATATTAATAAATCGGTTGCTGAAGGAATGCATCCATAAATCGCGGGCCAAGCGGGCGGAAACTTTTACGCAGTTTTGAACTGGACTTCACGCACTTCTAAGGGGCGGAGGACTATGACGTTGTTAGCTGCCAAGTAACTCTGATTCGCCCGGATCACGCCCAGGCCGCGTTGGATTGCAGTATGAACACCACGCTTACCCAAGAGCCGAGACCGATCTCGGAAAAGGTATTTTTCGCCTCGAATGTATTTAGTCTCCGATCCCGGAAGGCGCCTGGCCGCAAGGTAATGGTTATCGGACCCGAGTTATTTGATGCAAGGCTCTTGCTCGAATTCGACCCGGACGTGGTTGCAGTATGCGAGCGACCCCGCTTCGACATCGCTATTATCGGGGGACAAACCCCTCGCGAGGTGGACTTCTGGGTTATTCGCAAGAGCAAAGCCCCACATGGTGTCATTGTCCATAGTAGCTCTCGTAAAGATAAAAACATCACTTTAGGGGTGCTCGAGAGCTCCATAAAGGCGGCAAAATTCAATTGCGAGATTTGGGTGGAGGGCGATCTCCTTCGCCGAAGGCTCCTACTGCGAAATCTCAAACAAATCCTGCCCTACCTGAATATGGATGGCGGCGTCGATACGGACTTGTCGAATGCGCTTGAGCGCGACATTGGCGATAGCGGGCTGGGCGGAGCAAGCCTTGCCGAACTATTGCTGGCGCACCCCCAAAAGCATCGCACTCAAATCGCAGCAAGCCTTTTTGCAAGTTTCCATAATGGCAAGGTGGCTGCTGATCTCGAGCATTCCTTGCTGACGATGGATACCCGCTGGTTGCCGAAATGAGTCTCAACGAGCGCTTAGCACTGTGTCCCGAGCTTCGCGACACGGCGCAGTGGGGCAGGCCGGACGAAGGTCTGTTGGCGCCCGAAGAGAAGCTCACTTACCAGCGGCGCAAGAGAGCCATTGAGCTGTACATGGATGGCACCTCACTCAGGACGATTGAGCTCGAAACTGCGCTCGCAAAGAGCGAGGTATACCGATACACCAAACGTTGTTTAGAGATCAGACCAACGGGCGAGCTCTTCGGATTCTTCGGCGTTTTACCGAGGCTAGTTCAAAAACCATATACACGTCAGTCGCCCCTTCGCAATGGACCGGGCGACTCGCCAAGCGGCCTTGCGGGCGCATTCATGCAGCTTGTCGCAACCAATAAAGAGTTGCATGCCTATCTCACCTCCAGCGCCACACGGATGCGGTTAAAGAGTGCCAGGCAGATCACAAAGGCAATCTTCAAGGGGTTCTTGCAACGCTGCGAGAAAGTTAGAGGCGAGCACGAATACCCCTTCAACACCAAGTCCAAGGGTCGGCGAGCGCTCGAGCGATTCATTGCCAGCTTTTTGGAAATTTATTGGCTGTCACGCAAACAGGAAGAGGAGTGGATCGTCCGAACAGGACAGCCTAGGTCCGTTAGTCTTCTTCGTCCCTACGAAGAGGTCGAAAACGATGGACACCTTGGTGACATGTTTTTCGTGTTCAAAGAGCGAAACCTGAATGGCGGATGGCTCTATTCCACGCCGATGAAGTGCTTCTTGGTTTTAAATGTGGATAGAGCTAGCAGGGGCATCTTTGGTTATTCGTACAACCTAGGCAGTACGAATTATCCTGACGTTACTGTCTGTCGTTCCGTCGTCAGTTCACTGACGCCATGGCAGCCCAAGCAACTCACCGTGCCTGGTTTGGCGTACAAGCCCGGCGCAGGCTTGCCTTACGGCGGTATTGAAGGCATGCCGCCATGCCTGATCGATGCTTTCTATCTCGACAATGGCCGGAGCAATCGTGCCAGGTTGGTGTTTTGCGCCTTGGCTACATACGAAGGAGCCGTAGTCAATCATGGTCGGGCGGGCGAGCCCACCGCCCGCGCCTTCATTGAGCGAGTCAACAAGACATTGGAGGAGTGCGGATTTCGAAAGCTACCTGTGGGGTTTGACCCGAACGCCTCTCCAGAGTCACGGAGCAAGGCGCTCAAAGATTGCGAAAGGTACGCGGTGACTATCGACGAGTTCGAACAGATCCTTGATGTTGTCGCGGCGAACTACAACGCGAGTGAACATTCGTCACTTTTAGGTCAAATGCCCAATGAATTTCTGCGCGAATGGCTACGTTCTAAGGGGACGTTGATACGTGAGGCGATCGACCCGAGAGCTTTGGTGCGCGCCATGTTTCGCATGGAGTTCATCAAGACAATCAGAGGCGGAAAGACACAGGCGCGGCCACCCTACGTCCAAATTTGGGGCGCCCGATACTCGAATGAGGCCCTTAGAAAACTGAAGGATTGGGTAGGACTTACGGTCCGTCTCGTCTTTGACATTGACGAGGACATTCGCCTCTGCCGTTGCTTCCTACGTAGGGGCCGCTCCGAGATTGATATTGGCGTGTTGCATGCGCAGCCGCCATGGCATCTGACACCACACACCTTGCGCCAGCGCCTACAAGCTCGCAAAGCTTTGAAGACCGAGAAAGTACTCATTCCCTCAGGGGCGGACGCGCTGCAGGTGCTCTGGAGGAAATGGGCACGCGAGGCAGAGGACGATCGGGGGGCAGCGAAGAAGCTAGTGCGCATGGAGGGACACCTTCCTGCAGCACAACCGTCGACTGCACGTGACGCGCGCAAGGTTGATCCAAAGCGTTGGGTAAGTATTCGACTGAAGTGAAGGAGTGCTCTCATGCATCCGGTTGAATCTGGGAACTATGTTATTCCCACCGCGTCGTTGGAGCGGTGGGTGAACTCAATCCTGGCATGGTCCTCAACCAATGTGTTGGGAGCAATCACACCTGGCAGGCCGCGCATCGGCAAATCTTGCGCGATCCGCTACTTTGCTGAAAACCATCGGGCTTTGCTCAAGGGAGATGTGAGCGTAGTCACCACAGAGATAGCGCCGCACCGATCCACCACAGAGAAAATGCTCTACGGAGACATGCTTCGAACCATGGGCTACCCAACGACAAAGGGTGATCCTGAAGTGCGACGCAGTCTCTTCGTCGGTCGCTTGGTCGAGGCTGCGGGATGGTCGGCGCTTAGGAAGGTGCTGGTGGTAGTCGACGAGGGCCAAAACTTGGATTCTTTTACGCTCGGTCTGTTGTCGGCAGTACACAACGAACTTGTGCGGAATCATAAGGTGACTTGTATGTGGCTAATCGTAGGACAGGAAGAGCTTAGGAGCTTTCGGCAAACGCTGATAGCAGAGGGTAAAAGGCAACTGGTGGCGCGCTTTCTGCGAGGAACTCTCGAGTTTGGCGCCTTGCGGGCGGATGATGACTTCCGCTACTGCGTTTCCTGTTACGACAAATTGCGGTTTCCCCTGGGACACGGCCCAACATACACGGGACACTACGCTCCTGCAGCGGTAGCGGCAGGCTACTTGCTTGAGTCGGATGTCGACCTGATTTTGGAGACCCTGCAAAAAGTGGCGGCGGAGCACGGCATCCTTTGCCTCGACGAACTTTCCATGGAGGCCTTTGTCTCGGTAATGAATGACCTTTTGATGTACCAGCTACCTAAGCTTAGTGTTGGCGATCACCTTGATGTCGACATGGTGCTCGAATCAGCAGAGGCTGCTGATTGGGTACGTCTTGAAGAGGAGGCATTCCTTTCTGATGTAGTAGCAACCGCGGCTGATAAAAATGTAGCTGCAGCCTAAGGCCAACGCGGTCGCTGCGGTACCGAAGAGCGCCGAGCCAAGAGGGTATCCGGACTATCTTGCAAATGCGTCAGCAGAAGGGTCTGGATCGCCAGCTAACTCCGCGAGAACTAGGCGTTGAAACGCCGCTTGATTCGTTCGTGGTTTTTGAACGCCTCAATCGCGAGAAAAGAGAGAAGGGCCGAGGATCGCCGTTCAGCTTGCAACACACGCCAGGTCCAGCCACATGAAATTTTGGGAGTGCGGTCCCAATGCCACACATGGCCATGCCACTCAGGGCGCTCATCGGCTACGGCGGTCGCGCTCGCTCTTACGAGTCGTTTTACAGCTACGTGGCCCGCTTAATCCGGGTCAATCACCTGATGGAGCCAGAGGTCCGAAAGGTCTTTCCCGCCAGCTGGTTGCGACTGGCGTTTGAGCCCGAACGCGCCACCACCTCCCTCTTGGAGGAATGTAGCGCGCAAGACCTGCAAGCCACGCCATTTGCGCTCCAGCAGGGGAGCATTGAGGCCTGGTTACCCATGCCGGCGCTGGAAAGCCATCCACCCGAGCGGATGCGGTACTGCCCGGAGTGCCTCAGGCTTGGGCTGCACAGCTACGCGTTTCAAGCGCAATTTCTCCTGCGTTGCCCATACCATAATGCTGCGCTGACGGACGCGTGCGCTAACTGTGGCGCCCCGATCGCGTGGCGCCACTACACGCATGCCTACGCCTGCAGTGCCCTGCGCTGTGTCAGAGGATGCGATATCGGCGGTAATTTCCTGGGTGGCGTTTTGCCCCCGCCAAGCGCACTGACGTCCTCCTGGGCTTCGCAATGGCAGTGGGTCCGACACTTTCGCAGTCATGTCAGTGCGATCATCGGTCCCATCTGCGTGACGTACCCACCGTGCCAGGGTGCTTGGGTGGGTGCGGATCAACCGACGCCAGGGGCGCTCGCGGCGCTATTCGACGCGTTAAGTCCGTTCGCGCCGGATCTGCCTTCCCGGGCGGCTGGCCACGACGTTGATCACGGCGCCTGGGTCATGAGCGTCCAGCCGTGGGAGGCCCTGTCGTCCTGTTGGCCGTCCGATGTGGCGACGGATACCGTGCTTCACTTGTTCCGGCGGGGTGCTTATGAGTCTGCGCTGCCGTTGCCTCGATCCGCGTGGCTTGATGGCCAGTTGGAACGGCTGAAACACGGTGAATACGGTGTGCGATGGCACTATGAAGCCAGGAGAGGGCGACCAATCGATGTGCTGGCGCTCCCGTCCTTTCTGCTCACCAATAGCGAAATAGCCGCACTGTATCGCATTGCTATGGCGTCCGACGATATCGATTCGGACGCCGATCTTTACGCACAAAGCCTGATCGATACGCTCGAGCTCGCGTACCGGCGCCGTCGCGCATGGGATCATCAGGAAGCCACCGACGTTCTCGATATGGCCGAACGCCTAGATGGCTTAGTCAAATTGGACGGCCGAACCTTCAGAGTCACGGGATGCGCTACCAGCTCACTCACGGGAACACCGGCTTGGGAATCGTTCACCGAGAAAAGCTGTCCCAATGGGGGGGAGATCTATCCGGCCACAGCGATGGCACTTCGTCATTAGGAGCACTCGATTTAGGGACTATCGTTTTTCCACCATGCGATACGCTGAGTCCACGCGTTCCAGACCGAGTTGGTCGGCAATCATCACTAGCCGTCGATACTCCGCGCTTTCACAGTCGCCGACCGATCGGAGCATCGAGGGACGACATGCTTGACCGGCTGCTTCCAGCCCCGCAATCGTTGCTAGGCGGTGGAATGTCAGCAGCACCCACTCTCGACTCATGTCCGCCGTGCCGCCCGAGGCGGTTTCTCGAAGAAGGAAAGGGAGTGCAGTCGAGGGCGCGTCAGCCCGCATTCCCACATCATCCTGCACACGATACGTCAGCCATGACGCTACCGCCTCAGCATCAGCCCCGAAAAGGCGCCTTTGTGGATAGTGTTGCTGAAATTGATTCGCTGGACAGCAAATGGTGATGTCGACTACAGGTACAACAACGTCCCCGTCCAAGGCCTGACCTGCGTTCAGATCGCCGAGCTGAAGTTGAGCCAGCTGGCTCGTGGTTAAGACTTGCATCAACGTCACCAGCGCACGGTTGCGAATACCGTCGCGCGTATCCGGACAGGCGCCTCGTAACCTACGCACAAAATCTCCACTGGACACCGCGAGTTGACGACTGCCCAGAGCGGCGTTCACGCGTTGCCATTCAGTCCTGACCCGCACCTGACCCTCGCTGAAAGCTTTTTCAGCCACGTAAGAACCGTTGCGCACTTGGCAGGCGGAGATCACCTTCAAACGCCAGCGCGTGGTTGCCTCGCTGGGACAACTATGGCCGCGGAAATACCCGAGCTCGTGGAGGTTCTGATAAACCTCGGGATCCATGGAGGGAACGACGCGTCCATCCAGAATGATCGGCAACTGATCTTCTACGAACGCCGCAATCGCAGACTCGTATATGGGGCACGCCGGTTCGCGCGCCCAGGGGAATAGTTCCCCATCATGGCGGAGTCGATACCAAGCAGCAACGTACTCCAGTGCCGACACATACTGGGCTCGACTACGATCGGATAGCCGGCTATTGAGCCGCCGAATGATCCATTGAGGCTCCATCGCATGTCTCGCTTCTGTGGCTAGTGCGAGACTATCTAAACCCAGTCGCCGGCGGCGGCAATGAGCGCTGCGTGAAAGTTGATCCATCTGAACGTGGCGAACAAACTTAGTCCAGCCGCCAGATTAACTTCGCAAGAACAACTGACCAGATTCGCCAGCGAAACTGACCATGGCCAACAGCCCAAATGCCTACCCTCGCCAATTTGCTGCCCGCTGTCATTTCCTATGGAAAGGAAAACAGCAATCGCTTGCACGCACGATTCCTGATGCTGGATGGCTACGGTCGGCTGGTGATGATTCGCGCTGAGGTTTGGGCCAATGGCCCACTGATGGTTGACCGAGATATAGCGAACGGTTGCGACCTACTTCGACAGGAGACTGGGATGAAGTCCGCAGAGCTCTACCGAGCACGCGCACTCGAGTTCTTTCGCCTTTCGGCTGCCAAGCTCTCGCAGGTCGCAACCGGCGAGAGCTTTGAGAAAATAGCCACTCCCATCTACTTGTTCGGTCAGGTGTTTGACGGCGATGCCAAGAAGACGGCGCTCTGGTTCCGTACGAAGACCCCATGCTCGGCGACATCTCCCCTCGAGACATGATTGGCTTGGGACGCTTTGATCGCTTGCGCCGATTCATCGTCGGCGCTATGGCTGGGAGAGCCCCGCTCAATTCTGCTGCGCGTTACTACTTTTGAGGTTGACGATCGCCAACGGCATCGGTTCCGGTTCAGCCAGACTCGGCTTCTTTTAGAATTTTCTCTTGTCCCGCAGCGTCAAGCTTACTAAACGCCCGAATCATCCTCGCAAGTCGATCGCTGTCGGCGTAAAGGTAGGCGAGCGGCACGCCAAGTGCCTTCGCCAACCGCTTCGCGGTTGCTAGATCGGCGGCATGTACACCTTGCTCGTATCGGTTGATGCGTGTGCTGGCCACGAAAGGATCCAATCCAGCGAGGATACCTAGCTCTTTCTGAGAGAGACCGGTGTCCTCGCGAGCTTGTCTCAAGCGCTTGCTGAAGACAGATGAAAGAGCGAGTTGGCTAGACATGCGAGTCTCGTAGCGGATGACACTACGAGATTCGTTGCTTTACCGTTCCACCGATACTACGATATTCGTAGTTTTTGGTCAGCCCCGGCTCACGACCGGTTGACGTAATGTAAGCGGGGTAGGGCTCACATGCTTTTGCAGCTGGTATATGAGGACCAATGGGTGATTCCAGTGCCCGTGGACGCCAGGGTCCACGAAGCGCTTGATGTGCAGCGTGAGCGTGCTCATCGATGTGAGATGGACGAGGCATTCGCATATCAACTATCTGTGTGCGTGGCCAACTCTCTCGCCGCATTCCTTGATCCAGATCTACAGCTACCAACAGCCAGTCAAGTGAAATACGCAACGGACATCGCCAGTCAGCTCGGCATCTCAATTCCGGCTGAGGCATTGCGATATCGCGGAACTTGCCATGAGTTCATCGGACGATTCGAAGAGGCGTTCAAGGCGAGCCGAAAGCTATATAGCGCTGCGACAAACCCTCCGAGGGTCTGAGTCGGAGGCGTTTAATCTCTGCGATCTTACGATGGCACACTTACGCCCCACGACAGGTGCCAGTTCGCGACGTGTTCCAATGCCGTGGAAATCCTTTGTGACGTCCACAACCGCAAGCTTCGGCAGTCTGCTCGTCGCCTATGGCGAGCCGGACCGTGTCTACCTGTCTCCTCAACGCGTCGCCGATGCGCTGGGTGTGCACCTCGAAAGTGTGGCCAAGCGAGCGCAGGCGAGTCCTCAGGTTGTCAGATATCGACCACAGGACGAGCGCCTCCAGCACTACCTTCAACTCGTTGTAAAGGTTCTGGCGGCGGCAGAGGACGTGGCCCAAGGCGATCGAAGCCGAGCCATCTTTTGGTTTATGAACGAGCCACTCGCCGACTTTGGCTGGCAGACGCCGGACGCGCTCGTAACGAGGTCTAAGGCCCAAGTGGTCATCGACTACATCGAATCCGTTTCCGGCGGCGCCGGAGGTTGAGATTTTGTTGCCCTGGTGCAGGCGCGTTGAGGATGAAGCGGACGATGAACATGCGCGAAAATCTTGCGGCGTTCTGGAACAGCGCTATGGAAGGCAAAGTAGTGAAGGAGACACCACGGAGCTATTTCGCCCTACCGAGCACCTGGTTCCAATGGATCTGGGCGTGTCGGAGGAGAGCATGGCTCCGCCATATCGGTGCCATGCGGTTCTGCGGTCGTTCCGTCGCCACTCTTTTGCCCCCAGCTTAAATGCAGTAGGGAGACTGTCGTATGTCCGCGCTCATTAGAACCAGTCTTACCCACCCCTTACGTATTGCTACCATCCCGATAGGCAAGCGCGGTGGCGGCATAGGCGTTACGTTTGCGCCGGGCAAACGACAGGAGGCCGCAATGACCGGCATTTGGGCGCGCGACCTGGTGGCGGATCTCGTATCGATTGTGGAGTGGGGTGCTTCGGACCTCATCACACTGCTAGAGCCACACGAATTTGGAGAGCTAGAGATTCCGGATTTGCCAACTCAGGCCCGTGCGCTTGGCCTGCGATGGTATGGCCTGCCTATCACGGATGGAGGAGCGCCCGATCATCGGTTTTTGGATCTCTGGACCACGCTGGGACCCAAGCTAGTAAGCGAGATCGGTGGCGGTGCCCGCGTAGTAGTCCATTGCAAGGGGGGATTAGGGCGTGCCGGCACTGTCGCCTGCCTGCTCTTGTTGGAGAGCGGTGCTGCGTCTGATGCTGATGATGCAATGCTCCAAGTGCGGGCCGTCAGGCACGGCGCCATCGAAACCTCAGCTCAGGAGGCGTTTCTGCGGGCTTGGCCATCACCATCATTTGGAACCCTTATTTCGTAAGAAACTGTGCTTAGCCGATTCGATTAGGGCGCGTTATCGCGGGTAAGTGCATGGAACTGCTGCCCGCCCCAACATGATGAAGTCACGCCTGGTCGCTTAGGATCGCGACCCAATTCGCGGACTCGGCGTTATTGCAGGCAACGACGGGGAGGGCACGGTTGAATTGACGGACGTCATCGACCCGTCTCAGGGCCTGTATGGCGTTGCCGGCGACGTCGGAAAAAGGCGGTCGTGTATCTCGCGCCGCCGCTAAATTGACGACGGTGCCGATTCACTGTGGCTCCCACGGCGGCCACGCTTTCGCAGAACGGGGCAGCATCAGGAGCGACAGGGTCATGTCGTATTGGTCCGAGGTCAATTTCATCTCGCGTAGCACAAAATCTTCGGCAGATGCCGGAAACCAGACCCTGGAGTTGACCGGGCGACCGGAACGGTCGTGTTCGATGGTGTTGTCAGCAGCAACCGCGCCTGAAGGGATTCCAACCGGCGGTCCCGACCGCGTTCGGAAGAAAGCACCCGCGCGCATAGCTGCCTTACTCGCCACTGACCACAGCATGAAGCCATCCCGCGAAGCGACAAGAAGAGCACTTTCCTCCGTGTGTTCAAGCCAGCGCAGACACGCCGCACTTAAAGACACCCCGTAGCGGTCGGCGCAACATCCGAGGATTTCGAGCGAGACATCGACGCTTTCCACCTGCTTGCGAAAATCATCGAGGGGCATAAGCAGGTTCGCAGCGAATTGGTTTGCTTCCGGTTCGATGCTCTGCTCGCCGGACCACCGGAACATGTCGTCTTTGCTGCACTCAAAATCAGAGCGGGCTGCACGGTGCAGGACGTAATGGCCCAGTTCGTGCCCTTGCGTGAACCGGATTCGCCCTGGTGAGGACAGCCGGTCGTTGTACAGCAGCATCCAGCCGGTGCGGTTGCCGTCGTCAAAGAGGGCGCCTTCGAACGACTCGAGCGGCGCAGCCTGCACCTCGACGATGGGGTCAGACCACTTGAAGAGGTTGGCGGCTTCGCGCGCGACAAGGGGAACGTCGACCGGGAACCGGTCGAGCCGGTGCGCCTCGGCAAACAAGTTGAGTTGATGGGTCATGCGAATCGCCGCCTTTGACGGCGTGAGCACCGTGTTCAACGGCGCTTCCGGAACGTATCGAGGATCATCCGCAACTGTTCCTTGTCCGGGCTCTCGAGGTTTTGATAGTTGCGGAAGAAAACCTCATCGATCAGTTCTTCGCCCGCGGCAGGTTGGGCGTCATCTTCGATGAGGAACGCCACGGTCACACCGTAGGCGTTGGCGATGGAGGAGAGCTTGGCGACCGTCGGCTGTGCGGTCGGTTTGTTTTCAAGCTCCCACAGGTAACTCTTGCTGACGTCCGCCTTTTCGGCGGCCTCATCGAGGGTCAGGCCGAGTGATTTTCTGCGGAGTTTGAGTTTCTCGCCGAGCGACGGCATTGGGCAAAGGTTCCTGGGTAGTTGGTGAATGTTGAACGAACAAATAACGTTCTACGCCGAAGATCCTGAATTGGCTTGGAAATTTCGCTCGCGACGCACTTTTGAGTGCGATATCCCGGAAATCGATCCTACATGCTTTCCAACTTCAAGAAAAGTAGACGTTTTTTATATCGAACAGTTTGCACCCGCCACCAGCAGATGCTAATCTGTAGACATCAAAAAGCCCGGCAGAGCTGCCAGGCGTCGATTGTTCTTTCTAAACTCGTGTTCAGGTCGCCGGTTCCAGCCGGTGACCCTTCGCAAAACCATCCCCGTATCAGTCCTCGCGGGGGCGGTCTCCAGACCTGCTTTTTTTGGAACCAAGGCCTGAAAGCATACGAATTCCGACAACCCCTGTCAATTCCGCTGGAGTTTTGTAGTGAGGCAATGGAGCTCTCCAGCCATGACCACTCCGGCTGTTGTACCCCATCGGCCAGGCCACAAGCTCATCTACAGGAGTGTTATCACCCTGAGAAACGGCAAGAAGCTCCACGCTTCTGCCGTGGGCAAAAAAGCCTTTCCGATCTGGATCCCGGCATAACCGGGAGGTCGGAAGGGGCGGTTCGCCGCCCCTTCCGTTTCGGGCAAGCCGAGGTTATGCGGGGCGCACTGTTTTCATGCGTCAACACATCAACTTCAAAGGAACCAATCAATGGCTACCAATCCACCAAAGGGTGACGGGCATCGCAATGGTGCTGTCCGTGAAAGATCACAGACCCAGACGCCGTCCGGGCACTTCGTCAAGCGCAACACGAACAACGGACAGTTCATGGACGTTAAATCGGACATGAAACCGTTCAAAGGCGTCCGCAAGGAACGTTGACAGGGAAGGGCGCGGGAAGCCGCGCCCTTTTTTTGGAGGCGTGTTGGGGCGAATCAGCAGACCTCATGCGCGGCCGCTATCAGGAGAATTTGTGTGAGCTGATATTTGATTGGTCACGATTTGAACAAGAAGGGCAAGGATTACACCGGGCTCATTGAGGTCATCAAGGCCTTGGGCGGGACGTGGTGGCATCACCTCGATTCAACCTGGATCATCAAGCACCCAGGGCCGGCCGCCACGATTCGTGACGCATTGGCCCCGCACATCGACGGCGACGACGAACTGCTCGTTGCAGGTTTGACTGGCTCGGCCGCTTGGAAAGGTTTCAACAAGGACGGCGCCGACTGGATCAAGAACAACCTTTGAATCAGTGCAGGCAGGCACGAAGGCGGATACATTAAGAGCAGGCGCACAGATGGGGCGGCTGCGTGTTACAGACAGGAATATCGCGCGGGCCGCGTCCAGAACCGGAACCGGGACACACTGAGCCTCGCACCGCGTTCTCTTTGGCAGGGCGGCTGAAATTGCCCTTAAATCAGGAGGGGTGACTTTAATGAATACTGCTCGCCGAAACAAGATCTCTGCCGCTCGTCGGTTGCTGGAAAACCCGTACGCGTACGTCGAAGACCTCGACCGTGGTGATAATGTCACTGGGACGGCCCATTTGGAAAAGGCGCAGCGCCATCCGGAACGGGCAGTCCGGCGTCACAGCAATGACGCGATCCAGCGTGCTGCGCATGACCTTCATGTTGACCTGTGGCGCCGGCGACATGAACTCTGGGCCAACCCGCCAAGCGACCCCGTCGACCTGCTGGACGTCGAGAAGGCTCTGGGTGTCGTTGGTTACCGCCTCGAAGAAGTAAGCGGTCTCGGCTTTCAGGTGGCGCGAAAGGGCCAGATTGAAGTGGCCGGCCTCATCGACCGAGACCGGCGTGTGGTGCAGGTCTCCAGGCAGTTTGTTGGCCCCTCGTTGGCCTTTACCATGGCCCATGAATTGGGGCACGCCGTCCTTCACCCGCAGGGTGGGGGCATCCATCGCGACCGTTCGCGCGATGTATCTGGGCTCTCACGGGATGCGGACGAGGTCGAGGCCGACCTTTTTGCCGTCCATTTCCTGATGCCCGAGCGGCTCGTCCGTGAACGCTTCGAGTCGCGGTTTGGACAGGCGCCCTTCACGTTGACCGAGGGCACAGCGTTTGCGCTCATCAAGCGCAACCATGATGTGGCCAGCGAACGGTTCCCGACCCGTCGTGCAATGTCCCGATACCTGGCAGGCACCGAGGAGTACAACACGCGCAACTTCGAGTCGCTAGCATCGTTGTTTGGCGTCTCGGTGGTGTCCATGGCAATCCGGCTCGAGGAACTCGGCCTCGTTGCCGAATGAGCGCATGGCTCACAATCGCCACGCCAGTAACTGGCTCCGGCTCGCCCACAGCTATCAAGCCCCAACCCGCCGGGACCACGGTCACTGCTCGACCAACGCGCAGGAATCGGTGAAGTGCGATTCGCGCCTGTGGACTTAACTCGGACACACTCCGTGCAAGGTCTGGGGACTCGAGAACATGGCAAGCACGATGAAGATTCATATCGCCACGCCCGAGCACAAGCCAGTCAGCGGAGATGTCAAGGGCGTTACAGACTGCGGCCACGTTCTACAGAGTCATCGCTCCGCCGCTTCGCCATCGTGAGATGGCGCTTTCGCTGACACCTACGGAGCATGCCATGGCGCTTAGCTTGCACATGCCACGTTTCAGCATGGCTAGCCGAAGCCGCTCGCCCTGCGTGGAAGGGCGAGCATGGCGATTTGGCCGGGTACCACATTGGTCCAATGCAACTTCACTCACCGGCGATACCTCCTTGTGACGGCGACGTCCATCGAATGCCTGATACCGACCGCTACGTCTCCTGATTCGATCTACCGGACAACGGTGCCTCCACTCTTCGAGTGCGCCGCGCGCCTGTTCGGCATTGAAAGATTCCGCTGCGCCGCCTTGTTCGCAGCCCGTCTAGTCGAAATAGGCCACCACATTCGTACCGTCCAAGAGTTGCTCGGGCACGGGGATGCCGCACGCCTAAGTGCTCAATCGCCCCGTCAACGGGGGCCTCAGTCCAATGGATCGATGAATGGCTGGCGCTGCCGATGCAAGTTGAACGCCATGCCAAATACCCGAGCTGGCAGATCCCCTGAAACGCAACTACTGAATCGGGTCTGCTCATGAAACCATTGTTTCGCTGTCACTCCCGGAACAGCGGACTCCCTAAAGCGACCATACGCGACCGACTGAAACAAGGCGACAAGCGACCTTCAGTCGGATGGTCAGCGGGTTGGTGATGCCGGTCAAGTTGTGTGGCAAGCCTTGTCAGCTGCGCTGGCAATGATTGGTCAAAAAGCTGGCTGGGCGAATTTCGAAAGAGACGGTGGACGAGAGGGCCGCGGCGCGCTTCCCGACAGACCAAGCGAGTCTTTGGTTGCGTGCTAATCCCGTTCCACACGGGGATCCCATGGTGCACGCCAGTGTCGTCATGGAGATGCGCCGCGGACCGTCGAGCGCTGTCCCGCGCTGATGTTGATCATCATGACACCACCTGCTGGAGTGGAACGGCTGGTGCGCGCCAGCGCGGTTGTGGCATAGCCGGAGTTGCCGTCACTATCGCTGCGGCTGCCGCTGCTGATCAGAGGCTTGGGGCTGGACGAACCGTTGCCTATGTTGTGGGAGCAGTCCGCGGTAATCCAGGCGCCGCGCCGACCTGCCGATACCCGCAGTGGCCTGCACTGAGGCGGCATAAGCTACGTTGTTCCTTGCGCCGCCGCCGGCTCGGCCCCTATCGGTAAGCGCGCCATTGAAATCCCGGCCTTTCGCAATACTGCGTGCCACGAGGGCAGGGCACGGGGAGAGTGCGGAACATCACAACACGCAAGCCGAGTTGGCAGCGCGCATAGCCATCGCGTCAAATTGCCCCTGCGTCAATGGGGGGCCGGGAGTCGTACTGCACGACAAGCTCAACACGCGTGCCTTGAGGACTTCGCGCGACTATTCTGAACGTCGCACCCATGTTGGCGGCCCTCTCGCGCATACCTAGAACGCCCCAGTGCCCTTGTTTGTGGATGTCACTGACAACCGAAGGGTCCATACCGATGCCGTCGTCATCGACCACTAAGCGAAGCACTTTTTCCTGATAGTCCACGGTGACTTCAATGTTGGCAGCTTGTGCATGTCTAAATGCATTGGTGATAGCCTCGCGACCTATGGCAAGAATTTCATTGGCGTAGATGGGATCAAGCTTCCGAGGCGTACCGACTACGCTTAGATCGAATTGGGCGGGGTAGTATTGGCCGAGCGAAGATCCGGCCACTTGCAATTCAGTCGTTAAATCGCATTGGGGAACGCCTGTATTTCGTAGCACGCTTACCCGGTCGCGTGCGTTGACGATGGTGCGCTGGCCGAGACTGAATAGGTCGGCCAATTTGGACCGGATAGACGCCTCGCTGTGTTGGCCGACGAGCCCCACTTGTAGGACGAGTGTTTGAATGTCCTGCAACAGTGTGTCGTGAAGGTCGCGGGCAATTCTTTCGCGCTCGGCAAGGCGCTCACGAAAGCGCATTTGTTCGCGTCCAGCCATCTGCCTTAGCTGCCTCACGTGCAATGCAAAAAGCACCAGTCCAACGATGATAAAGACGACTATCCCGCACAGCACTTTGAACCACATGGCTTGATAGAACGCTGGCGCGATAGTGAAATAGACATTCGCGGGGCGCGGACTCGTGATGCCGTCCTCATTGGTGGCAGTGACAGCAAAGTGATAGTCGCCAGGACCTAAGTTGGTGTAGTAGGCGGTTCGACGAGTGCCCACTTGTTGCCAACCCTTGTCAATGCCATAGAGCTGATAGCGGAATTGAACGCGTTCAGGACGTGAGAGTGCCGCCGCCGTATATTCGATATTGAGGTCGGTGGTCAACGCAGGCAAATGCACAGCTTCCGGTGCCTCAAAAGTGCTACTCCCGGATGTCAGGGATAGAACGGAAACCACGGGTTTCACTGTGTTGCGAAGTATGTGCGTGGGATCGATCCACGCCACCCCATGTAGCGTCATGACCCATATGCGGCCATCGGGGCCGAGTGCCATCGATGGGCCAGGGCGAAATAGCGGAGCGCGTCCAGCGGGTAAGCCATCCTGCTCGTCGAAACGCTCATACTCGACCCTATGCTCCGGATCATGCTGTGCTCGTTTGATCTCTGCGGCAGCAATCCGGAATACACCATCCAACGAGTTCAGCCACAGGTCGCCATCCGCTGTTTCGACAACGCCCGACGTGCTGACAAATGCTTCGTCGCGTGAACCTCGAAGTTGCCTGAAGCGGCTACCG